>Ga0056115_1000371_pt1 | contig 20555 bp, 19 predicted proteins | sample WorMetOlspDAHAB1_FD_77007 | JGI IMG/M metagenome (GOLD analysis project Ga0056115, IMG submission 77007) | Marine gutless worms symbiont microbial communities from Max Planck institute for Marine Microbiology, Germany - Olavius sp. DAHAB.1 ...
ATATGATATAGTAAAACAGAAACATTGTGGCTTTTATGAATATATAAACTCATTCAGCCACATTATCACCACTCAGTTCTCGCAGCAAGCTGCGGGGAATTAAACCCTAAAAGGGATTAAAATAAAAAAAGGCCTCAAATTTGAGACCCATTTATTCTGATAATCACCCACTGCTTGTCAACTGATTCTAAAAAAACTCCTTCGTTTAAAAGTATTTAATCTGCTTATTAAGACCCGTTTCTAAAGCCGGAACAGCAAGCATGCTAATGAATAAATTCTATTTAAACCCTTGATCCGCTTTGGCTTTTTTTTGTGCTATGTAAAAAAGAGGTGTTTAAACCGCTGGTAGTTTTCCGCCACAAGCTCCTTCGATCCGATAATGTCCGAATCCGTGAAATAACGGGTGCGGTGCCTGAAACGTCTGATCCGGGTGATTTCAAATATTTTTATTGACATCCCGAGAGATAAATACTATTAGGATAATCAATTAAATATTTTAAAACATATTTTTGGGATTTATTAATGAAATCAATAAATAAAATTAAAAAACATTTGTCGGAAACCTTGTTCGAGTCGGTATTGGACCGCATAGTATCGGGCGACTATCCGCCGGGTCAGATGATATCAGAAAAGGATCTGTGCAAAGAATTCAAGGTAAGCCGGACGCCATTTCGCGAAGCCATTCGAAAGTTGGAGGAGATGCATATGGTGGAGGTTGTGCCGCGCTTTGGGACCTACGTAACTGAAATCGATATCAATGAAGTTACGGCAGCTTTCGAAGTCAGACTCTACATGGAGGTCGTTGCGGCAAAACTGGCAGCTGAGAGACGCACCGATAAGCAATTAGATGCCATGAAGGCTCTGGTTGAAGAAGCAAAGTTGATGATAGGCGGCATGACCTGGCACGACAAGCGGAATTTAGATCGGCGGCTTCATGAGATTATCTGGGAAGCATCCCACAATCACATATTGGTTGAAACACTCACCAAACTTAAGTTGACCTGCACCCGGATCAATACCAGTCTTTTTGCTGATTCAATCAGCGAGGAAGACGCGATCGCACTGCTCAGCAACGCGCACAACCTGATGGAAGATCAGGATCAAGCCGGCCTTGAATCACTCATTCATGAACACATGCTGGCCACCGTTGATCATTTGAAGAACTTTATTTTCTCAAAGTTTACCACATTGAATATGGAGAAGCGACATGAAGTTGGAAGGTAATTTGTGGAATCCACAAATCGAATTGATGCCTGCAAACGAGATGCGGAAACTCCAGTTCGCTAAACTTAAAAAGCAGCTGATTCGGGTATATAATGAATCTCCTTATTATAAACGAAAGTTTACGGAGATCGACGTAGACCCCCATAAACTAAACTCATGGGAGCAGTTCGGCGACTACCCGTTTTTCGACAAAGAGGAAGAGCGCATAAGCCAGGAAGAATCAAAAGAAAAGATGAAGCATCCCTTTGGGATGCACATTACCTGCGACCCGAAAAAAGTTGTCAGAGTCAGTTCGACTTCGGGAACAACAGGCAAGCCGACCTTTACTGGTTACACCCAAAAAGACCGTGAGGCCGCCAATGAAGTCGGCGCCCGCCTGATGTGGCGAATCGGATCACGTCCCGGCGATGTGGTGATGCACGGTTTCGTTTTAAGCATGTGGATTGCAGGCGTTCCAGTGGTGGATTTGCTTCAAAACCTTGGCGCCTGCACGGTTCCCATCGGCGCCTTAACCGGAGCCAAGCGGTTTGCCCAGATTGCCCGGGAAGTTTTTCCAGTTCAGCTCAATTGTACCCCTTCTTATGCAGAATACCTGATCAAGAAACTACCCGAGGAGGCCGGCATTGAAGCCGGCGATCTGGGTATAAAAAGAATACTGGTTTCAGGCGAACCCGGCGGAAGCATACCCGAGATGCGGCAGCGTTTATCCCGGGGTTTTGGCGGTGCTGAAATATATGATGCCATCGGATCCACCCACGCCGTTTTTGTCTCTGCGGTTTCCTGTGAAGCAAACGCCGGCATGCATTTTCTGGCAGATGACTACTGCCTTTTCGAGCTGGTGGATCCGGATACTCTGGAAGTGATTCCAATTGAAGACGGCGCAGAGGGTGAGATCGTTTTGACCGGACTGGATAAGGAATGCGCCCCGGCGATCCGTTGGCGCGATAAGGATATCGTTCAGGTTTTTACAGAACCCTGCACCTGCGGACGCCCGGGTTTCAGGTTTGTGGTCAAAGGAAGGGCCGACGACATGCTGCTGGTCAGAGGCGTAAATGTTTATCCCTATGCAGTTAAGGATGTGGTCACCAGTTTTCATCCTCAGGTCACCGGCAATATAAAAATAGTACTCAGCGAGCCTCCCCCCGTAGCAAAACCGCCATTACCGGTCAAGGCGGAACTAAGGGAAAAATTACCGCCCGAAGCGGCCCGGCAACTGGCTAAGGATATCGAGGATAAAATTCACCACAGTCTGCGGTTTCGTGCAAAGGTGGAATTGGCAGAATTTGGATCGTTAGAGCGCAAGGTGGGTTCGACCCACAAGTCCCAATTGATTCTAAAAGCTTACGAGTGAACACCATAAATAACGTTAAGGAGAATGTTCATGCCGATGATTAAGTATGAAAAAAATGAACGTATTGCGACGATTACCCTCAACCGGCCGGAAGTCAAAAATGCGTTCACCTTGAAGATGCTCGATGAACTGGCAGAGTACATGCTCAGATTCCGCTCGGATGATGACGCCTGGGTGGCGGTAGTTACAGGTGCCGGAAATGTCTTCAGCGCCGGACATGATGTGAATGAGATAAACGACCTGGCGGGCAGTCTTGATTCCTTGCCCAACCTCTGGAATACATTTTATCATCATTCCTTTCAGTACGATATGGAGCTATACAAACCGGTAATTGCCGCAGTAAACGGCCCCTGTATTGGAGAGGGCCTTCTGACGGCCATGTCATGTGACCTTCGCCTGTGTGCGGAAAGCGCAATATTTTCGTTTCCCGAGGTTAATATAGGGATTCCAACCATCATCGGCGGTATTAAAGCCACAAAATTGATGGGGCTGCCGCATGTTATGGAATTGCTGCTGATGGGAGAGCATAAGGATGCGGCCTGGGCTTACCGGACCGGACTGGTCAACAAGGTCGTTGCCGATGCAGAGCTGTTGGATAGCGCATATGCCTGGGCCAAGCGTCTGGCCAGTCTTGGACCTCTGGCTGTGCGCTGCACCAAAGAAGTCATATTGCGAAGCATGGAAACCAGTTTTTTTGAAGCGGCCCGTTCAGGCGAGGCCATGCGAAGGGTGGTTTTTCAGAGCAAAGATGCCTGGGAAGGCGTTGCGTCATTTCTGGAAAAGCGTCCGCCAAAATTCACCGGAAAATAATAACCTGAAAATTTTGAGTCGAGTCCGCCCAAGACATTACTCTACAAATCATTCGATAGCGTAACGATATGAATTTCGGAAATAATTAATCAAATCAATAGGAGGTGCATGATGAAAAAATTGATGATTAGAATGACACTGGCAGTTACTTTTTTATCGATGTCCCTGGTTACAGCTTCCTTTGGAGCAGAAGAATATCCTGAAATGAAGCTTCGCTATGCCAACTTTGTACCTGAATCAAACCCGACCTCTAAAGCTGACATTTTTGTGGCCAACGAATTGACCAAACGCACCAACGGGCGGGTCAAAGTAACGATGTATCACGGCGGTTCCATGGGCAAATCGACTGAAATGATTGACCTGGTGGGAGAAGGGGCCATTGAGATCGGCAACTTTTCCAGCGGCTACAATTTTGCCCGTTTACCGATGCAGGCCTTTTTCGGCGTCCCGATTGTCATGAAAGACGCCCCCATGGTGGGTAAATTATTGCGGGCGGCAGCCAAAACCCAGACAAAAATGCAGGATGACTGGAAGAAAAACAATCTGCACCCTTTTAATTTCAGGGCACTTCCCGCCTACCGCCTGATTGCCAACAAGCCGCTGAGAAAAATAGACGATTTGAAGGGGCTGCGGGTCAGAACATTCGGCAAAACAAGTCCCAAAGTTTTTAAAAGCTTAGGTGCGGTCCCGGTTAACATGACGGTAGGTGAAGCCTATGAAGGACTCCAGCGCGGCAGCGTTGATGCGGTTTTCCTGCCCTGGGCCGGAATGTATGTCTATAAACTGCATGAAGTGGCCAAATACATCAGCGACATCAATTTTGGTGCCGACGGCTGCTATGTTACCTATTTAAATCTTGACGTGTGGAATAGTTGGCCCCAGAACCTAAAAGACCTCTTCAACCAGATCGTCATGGAGGCTGAACTCATGTCGGACAAGATGGTTGACGGAATTGACAAAAAATTGCTGGGTGCCATGCAAAAGGCGGGTGCCGAGCTGGTTCACTTTGAAGATCAGGATAAATTGGTCAATGCGGTTTCGGACCCCATCGGGTTGGTCGAACAGGAAGTGGCCGCCGTTGGCGGTGCGTATAAAAATGCCGCCAAGGTTTACGCAGCATTTTTGAAAACTGAAATTGCCAGATTGGAGAAAGAGAGCCAGTAATGGCAAATCCATTTGAGAAAATTCTCAGGCTGATCACCGAAGGCACGGTGTCAATTGCAGCAATTGTCGCGCTATTGGTGGCCTTGATCGGCACGATAGATGTATTGACCACGCGTGTCCTGGCCCAGGCCATACCGGGTGCATTTGAATTATCCGAAGCCGGCCTGGTTCTGATGGTTTTTCTCGGAATGGCAATTGTCACCCGGGAGGAAAGCCATATCAAAGTAGACATTCTGGTCAATCGATTGCCCAAACGAATGCGGCTGATTTGTGCTGTTTTTGGCCTGGTTCTGACAACCTGTTTTTTAGGTTTAATGACCTGGCAGATGTGGTCACTTGCCTTGAAAAGCTGGAAGATCAACGAGATGGCCACCGGTTTGCTGCCTTTTCCTATTTATCCGGTAAAGATGGCGGCCTTTCTCGGTCTGGCTGCCGCCACCATAGAAGCCCTGAGAAGGTTGAAAATAGTTCTGGCAGAGGCAATGTCTTCCAAAGTGGAGGACAAACCATGAATCTGGAGCCTATTTTACACGGCACGCTCGGCATTATCGGCATGGTTGCCCTGTCGGCAGTGGGAGTGCCCATCGGCATTTCCCTCGGAACAGTGGCTCTTTTGGGGTTGGCCATATTCGCCAGCCCCAAAATGGCCTTCATCATGCTCAAAACCCTGCCATATTCCCTGGCAAGTACCTATTCCCTGGTCGTTGTTCCGATGTTTATTCTGATGGGACTGGTTGCCTCGGAAGCCGGGATCATGACCGATCTATATAACGCTATGAATCGATGGCTGTCCAGGTTCCGCGGCGGATTGCTGATGGTGACGGTGGCGGCGTCAGCGGCCTTTGGGGCCGTTTCCGGATCCACCATCGTCAACGCAACCGTGTTCACCCGTATTGCTTACCCTGAAATGATTCGGTTGGGCTACAAACGGGGGGTGGGTGCCGCCGCCATCGCCTGTTCAGGCACTCTGGCCTCCTTGATTCCCCCTTCGATAACGTTCGTCATTTATGCGATTTTAACCGAAGAGTCCATTGGCAAACTGCTCATGGCCGGTCTGCTGCCCGGCATACTTACAACCCTGGTTTATATGGCCGGTATTGCAGTCTGTGTGCGCCTGTTCAAGGACTGGACACCTGCCAGGGGTCAGAGATTCAGCCTGCGGGAAAAACTGGAGGGAATGAGACGTGTCTGGCCCGTTCTGCTTCTATCGGGGATCGTTGTTGGTGGAATATACACCGGCCTGACACCCCCATCGGCCGCCGGCGGTGTCGGTGCAATCGGAGCGATTATTATTGTTTCATTGCAACGGCGTCTTGGAGTAGCTTCCCTGTGGAGTTGTCTCAAACAGACGATTAAAATTACTTCCGTATTGGCTTTAATTGTTGTGGGCGGGCTGCTTTTCAGCCGCTTTATGACGGCAGTTGGATTTGTTTCCGAACTGGTTAATCTCATCAATCAGCTGGGCATCGGCAGATACCAGTTTCTGGCTTTAGTCGTTTTGCTGTTTCTCGTTTTGGGCATGTTCATGGATACCATGTCCATCCTGGTCATTACCATTCCAGCCCTGTACCCCATTGTAAATGAAATGGGAATCAACCCGATCTGGTATGCTGTAATTATCGTGAAGCTATTGGAAATAGCGGTTGTTACCCCTCCGGTTGGAATTAACCTGTTTGCGGTTCTGGCGGCCACCGATCGGGAACTGCCGGTTGGGGAGTTGTTTAAAGGTGTCATCCCGTTTGTCATTTTTGATTTGATCACCATCATCATCCTGTTGATGTTCCCGGCTATTTGTACCTGGCTGCCTGAAAATATGATGTGAACACATTTCGTTTCGAGGACTTTCTATGAATAAAGCGATCAGGGCCTTTGAGGGTATCCGGGTTGTCGATGTTTCGACGGCAATTTCCGGGCCGATTTGCTCTTACTTTTTAGGATTGCTGGGTGCAGATGTCATCCGGGTTGACAACCCGTCTGTACAAGATATGACCCGGTATATGGATTCTGACAAAGACAGGTCCAGGAAAGGTCTGGGATGGCCGTTTTTGATGTTCAACTCCAATAAGAAATCCATTGCCATAAATTTGAAAAACGATGGTGGGAAAAAGATTTTCAAGAAGCTGATTGAGACGACCGATGTATTGGTGGAGAACTTTCGGCCGGGGATAATGAAAAAACTTGGCCTGGACTCTGATACGCTAAGGGAATTGAATTCAAGGCTCATATATTGCTCTATCAGCGGATTCGGCCAGGACAGTCCGATCAAAAACTATCCGGCTTATGACAACATTGTCCAGGGTATTTCGGGTTTGATGTCTCTTTCAGGCACGCCGGAGTCTGGACCGATGCGTGTCGGAACCCCCATTGTCGACTGCCTGACAGGTCTCAACGGCGCTTTTGCGATCGCCAGCGCCCTGTTGCAGAGAGAAAAAGACAAGCGCGGGCAGCATATAGATGTTGCCATGACTGACAGCATTCTATCCATGATGTCGATTGCCCTGGGTGAATATGTGTATGAAGGCGTGATTCCAAGCCTTAGGGGAAATAAACCGATCACGAGAACACCATTTGCAGGCTGTTTTAAAACAGAGGACGGTCTTATCAACGTGGCGGCAAATACTCAAAAACAGGCGGAAACGTTGACTGAGATACTTGGCTGCCCCGAGCTGTTGGACGATCCTCGCGCCCTGGAAGGCCTGCGCTATCCTGAAGTGGGAGACAAGATAACATTGGCTCTCAACAAAATATTTCTTAAGAAAACCGCTGATGATTGGGAGCAATTCCTCGTCGCCAACCGTATTCCGGCCGGGAAGATAAGAGATGTAAAGGAAATTATGGAACACCCGCACACGGAAAAGCGCAACGTCTTAAACGAAATTTTCGTCCCGCGTTTAAATCGGAATTTCAAAGTGCCGGGTTGCGGATTCAAGTTTGAGAAAGGCGGTCCGCAAGTTGTTACCGAGCCGCCCATTGAAGGTCAGGACTCGAAAGCATTATTGACAGAACTTGGATATAGCCCCACTGAAATAGATCAATTGGCTCATGAATCAGCCATTGGAAAACTGTAATATGAACAAACCGCTGGATATGATCCCCGATAGCCTCGAGCTGGCCAAAAAGCTGATCAGCATCGACTCCACAAGCCAGCGCAGCAATGCCGAAATCATTGATTATATCCAAACGATTCTTGAAACCTCAGAATTCAAGGTTGAAAGACTCATCTATACAGACCCGAAAGGTTTGGCAAAAGCCAACCTTGTAGCCAAAAAAGGAAGCGGTACCGGCGGTTTCGGTATTTTCTGTCATTCAGATACGGTGCCGCCCGGTGCGGAGGAATGGAGGCCTTTCGATCCCAGGATCGAAAACGGCCGTTTAATCGGCCGCGGCAGCTGCGACATGAAAAGCGCCCTGGCGGCTTCCATTGTTGCTGGGATGAAAATGGACCCTGTTAAACTGTTAAAGCCATTTTATATGGTGATCACGGCCGACGAGGAAAACGGGATGTGGGGCGCCATGCAAGTGGCTGCGGAATCAAGTATCCTCAAACAAAGCTGGCCTGAAAACGGTGTGGTTGCTGAACCGACATCACTGATCCCGATCCGTGCCCACAAGGGGGCTGCAAGAGTTTTCGTCACCGCTCATGGAAAGGCTGCCCATACGAGCACCGACAAAGGGCTATCAGCAAACTTTCTGATTGCCCCATTTCTTGCCGAAATGACAGTTCTTTCTGATCTTTTCAAGACCGATCATCGTTTTATGAACCACGAGTTCCATCCGCCTACAAACGGCTTTAACATGGTCCTCGATGACGGCAGCTGTAACCCAAACGTAACGGCTGCCAAAACTGTCTGCACCATATCGTTGCGGATCATGCCAGATGCCAGCAGAGATGAAGCGATTGGCATGATCCTGCAGGCTGCCGAAAAACATGGGTTAGAAACCCGGCATATGATTGTGGAACCATTTTACGTTTCATTAGAATCTGATATATTACAGTCAGCACTTGATATCACAGGGTGTCAGACAAGCGAAACAGCTCCCTATGGAACGGAAGCCCTTTTTTACCAGGATTACGTTGACCTGGTAATTTTAGGCCCGGGTGACATTAGCCAGGCGCATTCGGTTGGAGAATGGGTCGACATCGAGCAAATCCGAATGGCAGAGTCGCTTTATATTGAGTTGATCGAAAAATTTTGTGGATAGAAAATGCAGCGTCATTTTATCGCGAGGTACGGTATTTAAGAATTTAATAACGAAATTTCGCTGATACCTGCAAATAAAACTGGAGAAAACACGTTGTCACTAAAAGTCGGTATCTTGGCCGGACTGGGCCCAGCGGCCACAGTTCTTTATTACCGCAGGCTCATGGAGGGCCTGGATCAGCATCACGGCGCAATTAATAGACCGGACTTTATAATTTACAGTCTCGATTCCAGGCGCATGAAAGAACTCTATAATCAGGGCTTAACAGACAAAATAGTAGACAATCTAGTTCTGTCGCTCCAGTGTTTAGAGAAGGCCGGTTGTGATTTTGGAATCATTGCCTGTAACACGGTTCACCTGTTTATCGAAGCCGTACTGCCGCGAATTCAGCTTCCGCTAATTAACCTGATCGACACGGTGGTCGACAAAATTTTAAAGTGTGGTTCAGGCAGTTTGGGATTGCTCGGCACCACAATAACTATGGACACCAGTCTCTACCGGGCTCCTTTAGAAGAAAAAGGTATCAAGGTTCTGGTTCCCGCCGAATCCGAAAGAAAATGGGTGGACCATGCAATCTCCAATGACTTCCAGCAATCCACAATACTTGCAGCCTCACTGAATAGATTGAAAGACGTAATGCTCAGGCTCAAGGATGACGGCGCCAGGCAAATTCTTCTGGGATGCACCGATTTCCCCATGGAAGCAGCCGCATTAAATATTGGAATACCCGTTCATGAATCGACTGAAATTCATGTCCAAAAAACGCTCGATAAAATTTTTACAGAAAATGTTTGATCCAGCAGTCCCTGCCTGCTGTCCCGTTTCTTCTGTAAAATGGGGTTAGCTCATATCTGAAAATTCTGTAGCATAATCTGTCATTGAAACACGAAAATCATAGCTTCATCTGACTCAACATGTTGTGCAAGCATCAATGCTGGAAGCTAGGAACGCCAATGTTTGATTTTGGCTATCTAGTGCACCACGAGTGCACTTGTTGTCATATAGGTGTACGTAACCGTACCAAAGATGAGGGCTGGCCCCTCGGGGCCAGCTTGCAGGAGCAGGCTCCAAACCACCTAAAGCTGCGCAGATAAAGAGCCAGGGTAGTGAGCGTTTAGGAAAAGTCGCGACATGACCGTGGCAGGTACGGTTCAGGGAGATGAGTAAAAGCGACCTGTCCGATGAGGTGCCGATAAGTTAAGGATGACGTCAAAACTGGGTGATAGATAGAGCCCAGGATAAGTGCAGAGGAAACCTGCTTGCTGTCTGTGCGGCGTCCGGCCTAAAGGCGGCATGAAACCGACTCCCAGCACAATTCAGTGGTGGGATGTTGCTTCGCTCAGCTTCACAGCGAATTGTTTTTTAGCTGGAATAGACCTGATGTCTATCATGTCCAAAAAATTTGACATCAAAGGGGAATCCATCTTATAATTGGCCAATATTCGAAAAGCGTTAACCTGAACAGAGAGGTTGCCATGACCTGAACACTAATAACCCTGTTTCTCAGAGAGAGACGGGGTTTTGTTCTTATTAAACCGATAACCGTTGCCATTCAGAAAAACGAGGGGGTGCAAATGTGCATTAAAAAGGAATATCTCAATGATTACAGTAAATGCAGAGTGACATTCATACTCCCGAGAGGAATCGTAAAAAATGCCAAAAAAGCTCATGTTGTGGGTGATTTTAACAGGTGGGCTCAATCAGCTACTCCAATGAAAAAGCTGAAGAATGGAACCTTCGTTGCAATCATAGAATTGCCAATTTACAAAGAATACCAGTTCCGCTATCTATTAGACAACAAAGTTTGGATGAACGATTCGGAAGCAGACAGATTCGTACCTACTCCATTTGGAGATAGTGAAAATTGCGTACTATCTACCTATAAGGGCTCCCATATAGAAATGATCACGGCGAATCAATTAAAACCAAGCTCAGCCACGTCAACTGTACATACCCAGGTGGAATCATTTCCGGATAAATAATCACACGCAAAGACCCTTTTTTCAATGATCACTGGTCAGTTGGAAACCATAACAAGAATTTTTCCAAAGTCACCATTAGCTCAAAAATCATGACAGCTGCATCAGACCGCACCATCCTCTAATAACCCTGCGATACTCATGTGAAACCCCCTGTTTGAACCGATTCCTGGTTATTAAAATTTTGGACTCTACTTTCGTTTCGGTCAGGCCAGAAGTTTCGTCGCTTTTTGCATCATCCGTCCAATCGGCAAATTTCGAGGGCACAACTGTTCGGCCTTGCTGAAGTCTAACCGAGCCAAAAGCGCTCTTGTTTCAGCCGGTAAAGTTTGGAAGGTAGAACGTGCCAGCATTAAATCCTGGTAGGAATGAGCATACATGAGGCAGCGCATGATATCGTTTATCGGCACCTTTTTGCCAAGCGCTTCTGAACATAGACGGCCGCATCCGGCGCAATAGTCGCTGCAAGTTTCCCGATCGTATTGGGTCAACAAGTTACGATCGGACTGTGAAAGTCGGATTTTATCGACTGCCGCCACCGCGTTGGTTGCCATAATAGTGAGATTGGGCATTTGAGAGCAGATGCTGGCGATACGCTTATCTTCCCAAACCGCCATTAATTTTGCCTGATGGGGTGTAAATCCTTTCTGCATAAAGCGGCCTGCCATCTCTAACTCAGACTCGGAATCGCTCATGACCGGACCACCGCCCTGGGTCTTCATGGCCGTTAGACCGATACCGGCTCGGTAGCAGGCCTCAACCGCCGCTTTCATTCGGGGCTCGCGCATCAGACGGTAGTTGTAGGTAAACATGATGCCGTCGATCCATGGCAGCCGAGCGGCCCCCTCAAGGCAGTCTTCCATGTTGGCGTGTGTGCTAAAGCCGAACAACCTCAACTTGCCGGCCTTTTTCATGGCCTTCGACCAGGATTCCAGGCGGCGATCCATATCATCTATGTCTCTGATACCATGCACAAAAAGAAGATCAATGTAATCGGTACGCAGCCGTTTGAGGCACGCTTCAAGCCGGGGCGTAAAATCGGTACCTCTTCTCAGTGAAAGCTTGCTCACCAGAAACACTTGCTTGCGGGTATCGGGATTTCGGGCGAACCAGCGGCCGATGCCTTCTTCACTGCGCCCTCCGCCATATCCTTCGGCAGTATCCCAATAGTCGATACCCCACTCAAGCGCTTTGGTGAGCAATAATCGATTGTTCAATATGTCAAACATCCCGCCAAGTGACAGGGTAGAAACCTTTATGCCCGATCGGCCGAAGGGTCTGCGGGGCATGGGTGCCTTGGGAAGGGCGATTTGGGCTGAAGCCTGGCGGGGCCACCGGAGAACGGCACCACCCACTGAAGTCCCCAATCCGATGGCCATAGCTTTTTTTAAAAAGTCCCGGCGATTGGATTTATTTTTTTTTATCTCATCAAATGACATGGTTTATACCTCCCTGGATACCGATTACTCTGTTTTGGCGGCCTGCTCCGACCGGCGACCTGTGGCGAGGTCGAAAACCGGTTGGAATTTGTATCTGCTCATAATCACGCCTTCGGGGGTCTGCAGGCTGGTTTCTCCGTTCTCTATCCAAAATCGAAGCTCAGCACTGATGTTTAGCCCTTGGCTTAGTGCACGTTCAAGTTCACTTCTGGCTTTACCGTAATAAGCTTCGGCCTTTCTTCCGTGATAGGCCCGCCTCGCATCGTACCACGCCTGCGCGCTTTCATATGGCAGCACCACGAAAACCCAGTACTCCGTTCGATCAGGCGAAACCGCTTCCAGAAATATCGAATATTCGATTTTCTTTCCATCTGCAGAGGCCGCCTGGAGACGTTCTAACTCCATATCCTCGATCAACCACGTGGTTGTACCACCAAGTGCCTCTGCAAAATTTTGAACCGGCCCAAAAACGTAGCTTGGATTTTTTTCGCAGGCAATGAAATATCCGCTTAAAAACCGCCCGGGCGGGACATAGGCCTGAAGCCCGTTTTTTTGCCTAAAAGCCTGGAAAGACTCTGCTGAAATAACCTGAGTCGTTATCACCAGGTTTGCCACGAGGAGCATGAATGCAACCAGACGCCATCTTTTTAGTATCATCGTATTTCTTTCATTTAACAAGGTTGGTAATCGAACTCAGGGCTTGCAGAAAATCCGACGCAAGGATCCAAGCAACCCAACGAATGGAAGATTTGGAAGCAACTTTCGGATTCGCGTTTTACAATAAAAAATTGTATCGTTATCAATCGAAGCCTGATGTTACTTTCTACAGCCGTATTTTTCAATGTTTTTGTTGCTCCAAATCAAAAATTTGCGAATAGTTCATTGATGCGAAGCATATCACAGAGGCACTAATCATGGGGCTGGAAACAAGAATATTCATTGCAATAAAAGTGAGCTCAAAAAGCACTGGATAAAATAAAAGCCGAATGGGAGCAGCCGGAACTGAAGGAATAAACATTTATACCAATTTGATTCGGGATCTCCTAAACATGACAAAAGGCGACGGCAAAATATTTAAATACGGATATGGGACTTCCTATATAATTAAAAAATGTAATAAGCTAGGCTAATTCATACCTTGACACCCCTCATTCAATTTGCGAGAAGTGATGGTACTGACTAAACCCCAACGTTGCAAAAGTCGGAGGGCTTCAGAGTCCAGGCGTCAAGGGTGAAGCCGTAGTAGGCTACAGCGATCCCTTGACAACGCAGGGTCTGAAGTCCTCCGGCTTTCCGCGTTGTTTTCAGGGTAAACCCCAATCCAGCATATAGGAGAATCACCCATGGAAAAACCCAAGATTTGTGTTGTCGGAGCCTGTAATTTAGATCTGATCAGTTACGTCCCCAGACTGCCCAGTATGGGGGAGACACTTCATGGTAATCGTTTCCACATGGGATATGGTGGAAAGGGCGCCAATCAGGCGATAATGGCGGCCAAATTAGGTGGCGAGGTGACGATGGTCACCAAACTCGGCCAGGATGTATTCGGCGAGAATACCCTGAAGAATTTCAAGACCTGGGGAGTGAACCCACAACATATTCATTTTACGGATCAGGCTTTTTCAGGTGTCGCTCCAATTGCCGTTGATACGGAGGGTCATAATTCAATCATCATTGTCACCGGCGCCAATGATCTTTTGACCGTCGAGGAAGTCGAAGCCGCCCGTCCGGATATCGCATCTTCCTCGTTTCTGGTATGCCAGCTTGAAATACCTCTGGAAATCAATATTGCAGCGCTGCGTATCGCCCGCGAGGAAGGGGTCAAAACCATTTTCAATCCGGCGCCGGCACGCTCAGAACTTCCGGATGAAATTTACCAGTTAAGTGATATTTTCTGCCCCAACGAGACAGAAACCGAGCTTCTGACCGGCAAGTCCGTCGAATCGCTGGAAGAAGCTGAAGATGCTGCAAAGGTGCTGATTGAACGTGGTGCCGCTTCTGTGATTCTTACTTTGGGTGAACGCGGCAGTCTACTGGTAATGGATGCAACCACCGAGCACGTGCCGGTGGATCCTGTCATAGCACTGGACACCACCGGTGCCGGCGATGCATTTGTTGGAAGCCTGGCTTTTTTTTTGGCAGGTGGGAAATCATTATCGGATTCCATCAAGCGTGCCAACAGGATTGCAGCCATCAGCGTTCAATCATCAGGTACCCAGACGAGTTTTCCCGAGGCAAAGGATTTGCCGTCAGAACTGACCACCTGAATTCTGCATGAAAATTTATGAATCCAGGTATTTACTGACCATTTTTTTGAACTACTTCTGAATCTTTTTTAAGGAGGGCGTATGCTAAAAAATTTCAATCCATTATTAACTCCGGAACTTTTATATGTTTTGCGTGCGATGGGCCATGGCGACGAGCTGGTCCTGGCCGATTGTAATTTCCCTTCTGATTCTATTGCTGCTCAAACCGTCCACGGCAGTCTGATCCGCCTGGATGGGAATACAATTCCAGAAGCAGCAGATGCAATCCTTTCCGTATTTCCCCTGGATAGTTTTGTTGAATATCCTGCTTTGTATATGCAGGTCGTCGGCAAACCCGATGAAGTATTGGAAGTTCACGAGGATTTCAAAAAAAGTGTTGATAGTTTCTCAGATCGGGACTGGCCAATCGGTTCGATAGAAAGGCATGCCTTTTACGATCGGGCAAAAAAAGCGTATGCGGTCGTTTCTACTTCGGAGAGGAGACCCTATGGCTGTTTTGTCCTGGTGAAAGGGGTGATCGGTCCTGACGGCAATGTCATGTAGTTCTAATTGAGTGAAAAGCGCTCAACTAGGGTTAATCCGCCTCCGGCGGATTTGATCTTCGGTATTAGAATTAGATCATCGCTTCGTTTAATAAGCCCGCGTTAGATGATATATACGAAAGGATAACATTCCTCTCAAACTATTAACCAATAACTAATAACCTCCAATTGGAGAAAGAAACATGTCTATGAAATATTCGATCATTCTGGGAAATCTTGGAAATACCTGCGATCGCTTCCTGTCATCCGGCTACAAAGAGGAATTGGACAAAGACACCATGCTGAAACAAGCGTCTCAGATTAATCGGGTTAAAGGGATAGAGCTTGTCGGCACCTGGGATATTGATGAATCCAATGTCAGGGAAATGAGGCAGAAGTTAGATGACCTTCAATTGAAATGTGTATCGATTATTCCTGATCTCTTCAGTCAGAAAAAATGGGGCAATGGAAGTTTTTCAGCTGCGAATAGCGATATTCGTCGGGCCGCTGTTGCAGAGGTGAATGCCTGCACGGACATGGCCGTTGAAATGAATTGTGACCTGCTCAATATTTGGCCCGGTCAGGATGGCTATGATTACGCCCTATGCGCGGATTATATGGAAGAGCGGCAATGGTTTGCGGAAGGAATCCGCGCATGTGCGCAATATGCCGTCAAGAAAGATATCCGGTTTGCATTGGAATACAAACTGAAAGAGCCGCGGACCCATTCGTATTTATCCAGAGCTGCGGATACAATCATTTTAATCAAAGAGTTGGATATGGAAAATGTCGGTGCCTGTATTGATACGGGCCATGCTTTTGCCGCCTATGAAAATGTCGGGGAATCCATTTCCTTGTTCAAAATGGCAGGAGATAAGTTATTTCATATGCACTATAACGATAATTATAGTGCCTGGGATGATGATATGATCGTGGGTTCATTACGGTTAACCGAGTTTTTTGAGATACTTTACTGGCTAAAAAAGACGAACTACGCCGGCTGGCATTCAATGGATCAATATCCTTACCGTGAAGATGGTTATGGTGCGATCAAATCAAGTGTGCTTTACCTGCAAAAACTGGAGTCCATTCTTGAATCGGTCGGGATGGATGAAGTTGAGGAACTTATTAAGAAAAGAGACCCAATCGCCACCTCGGAGTTTATTCGATCGAATTTGATTAAGTAGCGCGTTTGTCGTGATAATGACCCGAGACCACCAAATATGCGGGTGGAAAGTCACTTTGAACACCAAGAAATTGAGGTGGCTACATGTGTGAAGAAAAATTTCTAATCGGCGTAGACGTTGGTACCGGCAGTGTTCGTGCTGGTATCTTCACCCAAAAAGGTGAAATGCTGGCCCAGGCGGCATCACCCATCGAGATGTACAGACCTGAAGAAAACTTTGTAGAGCAATCATCCGAAGATATCTGGCACAACACCTGCAAGGTGGTAAAGGAGGCCATACTCAAATCCAAGGTAGACCGGGGTCAGATTGTCGGAATCGGTTTTGATGCCACCTGCTCCCTGGTTGCGCTGGATAAAGCGGACCAACCCGTTTCGGTTTCACCTACCGGAAAATCCCGGCAAAACATAATTGTCTGGATGGATCATCGGGCACTGAAAGAGACTGATGAAATTAATCAGACCGGTGATGAAGTTTTGGAATATGTGGGCGGAAAAGTCTCTCCCGAAATGGAAATACCCAAATTAATGTGGCTTAAAAGAAATTTACCCGAGCAATATAAGCAAACCGCTAAATTTCTGGACCTGGCGGATTTCATGGTTTATCGTGCCAGTGGAAATGATCTGCGTTCGGTTTGTACCAAGGTTTGTAAGTGGACCTATCTGGCCCATGAGAAACGTTGGAGCGAATATTTGTTCAAAGAAGTCGGACTTGATGACCTGAACGATAATAATCGCATAGGCAAAGAGATCGCCGACCTCGGCTCCAGTGCCGGAACGTTGACTGAAAAGTCCGCCAAACAATTAGGTCTTACAGCTAATACGACTGTTGCAGTTGGAATCATTGATGCGCATGCCGGTGGGTTGGGGGTACTCGGAAAAAATCCGGAAACAACCCTGGCAATTATTGGCGGAACCTCTTCCTGCCACATGGCTTCCAGCAAGAAGCCCCTTTTTGTAAAAGGGGTTTGGGGACCTTACTATGGTGCCATGGTTCCGGGTCTCTGGTTAAATGAAGGCGGACAAAGTGCCACCGGCTCCCTGGTTGATTTTGTCATTCGGGATTCAAGCTATTATCCACAGCTGATGGAAGAAGTCGAAAGAACCGGCAAAGATCAATATCAGGTACTAAATGATGAAATCTATCGCCTTGAAGAAAGCGACCCTTTTATCAATAAAAATTTTCACCTCCTCGGTTATTTTCATGGCAACCGCTCACCACGCGCCAACCCTTACCTCAAGGGGATGATCTCGGGTGTTAGCCTGAATGAAACCAAAACCGAAATAGCTAAAAAATACCTGGCTGCAGTACAGTCAGTGGCTTACGGGACCCGTCATATCATTGAAGAACTAAATAAAAACGGGCATCAAATTAAAGAGATACATATCTGTGGCGGTGGAACTAAAAATCCAATCTGGCTCAGAGAACACGCTGACATTACCGGCTGTGAGATGGTTCTAACCAAAGAACCTGAAGCGGTTTTGTTGGGCAGTGCAATCCTGGCTGCTACAGCATCTAAGACCTATCCAACTATTCAGGAAGCTATGTCCTCCATGTCCGATATCGGCGATAGTATTCCGCCCCGCAAAGAAATGAAATCCTATCATGATTTAAAATATCGCGTTTTTCATGAAATGTATAACGACCAGGTCAAGTATGAAAAGATGATGTCTGAATCATCCGTATAAACGTTGGAACCGCCGGAGAGGCACCAACGACCCTGAAAATTTCTACGTTTATTGAAAATACGAAATCCGAATTCCGAATTCCGAAATTCGAAACAAATCCTAAATCACAAAATTCAAATGTTCAAAACATAATATATATTCACAGGACTGGTCAGAGCCCTCCATACGGGGATTTCCTGAGACGACCCAACAGGTGAGAGGAGGTTAGCTATGTACGAACTGTTGCCGGAACCAAAGGAATATCGGAAAGGAAACGGTAGAACGAAGGCGTTCAGCCGTATAGGGGTAGAAATCAAAGATGCGGCTTTGAGTCTGGAGGAAATCTTGGAGCTGCTCGAAATGAAGCTATGGAATTATCCGGAAATCGGTCTGGGCATTTCGACGGAGGACGAAGTCGGATGTTTGAAATTAGTTATAAAAAAGGGCCTCGAGGGGATTGAATGTGAGAACCAAGATCTGTTTCTCAGACAGGGATACATATTAGATATCAAAGAGAATGGCACCAAAATAATTTATGAGGAAAGAAATGGATTGGTTAATGGGTTTTCAACCTTAAAGCAGCTGTTTAAAATAGCCGGTGATCGCTGCTACATGGAAGAAGCGTATATCAAAGATTGGCCGACGATAGAGCAGCGTTCCATATCCAATACGTTTGGCTGGTACGCCGGCTATGGCCGGCTGGGTTTTGATATGCAGCTCTGGGGATATGACGAATGGGTGGAGTACTTAAATATATGCTCCGACTTTAAGATCAACCAGTTTAATATGTGCATGTATGGCTACTGGCCGTTCGAGTTTGATGAATATCCTGAAACGGTACTGAGAAACTATAGGGTAAAGGTTTGGAACAAAGAAAGCAGAAACTGGATCACGGTCGAGTATTTACACCCCAATCTTTCCGATAAATTCTTAAGTAAACTGATAGCTTACGGACACAAACTGGGTGTATCTTTTTTCGCTTACGTGGGGTTAAACAGCTATAACGGCGGATACCCGAGTATCTATAAAGAGAAACGAATGAAGCTGCCTGTAGGCAGCAAATATGTCAACGACTTTGACCGCTTGTGTTTAAGCAATGAGGAGTCCATCGAATATTTGAAGCAGTCCTTTAGAAGAATCGTCCAGCTTGGCTATGACGGTATCGATTTTGAGGAAAGTGAAGAGGCTTTCTGGTATTGTGATTGTGATGCTTGTAAGGAAAACTACTTGAAAAAGGCGAACACACCCGAAGCGGCAAAAAATATCGCAAACAGCAAGCTGCTGCATACCCTGTACGGCGTCATCAGAGAAGAAAATCCGGACTGCAAGATTGGAATCAGAGCCTGGCGGCAGCCGCCGCTTGAGAAGCCGGCCGACGTAATGAAGGAGATGGTAAGCAGTGTGCCGCGTGATGTGGGGCTATTCTGGGCGCCCGGGCTTTACGTTCCCGACAGCGAGTTTGAGAAATGGGCTGAAGCATTCGGCAGAGATCGGATCTGGGCCAGAGATACGGAAAGCAACGCCGTGTCTTCGTGTTTTGGCCGGTTGATCCGGATATTCCGCTCCAATGGCTTAAGATGCGAGGAAGAGACGAACGACCAGTTCCTGGAAGAGGATATTCGGCAGCATATCGGTTCCGCAAAACTGGGAGTAAAGGGAACCAACGGATACATGTTTGAATGGTACGGGTTCTTCATTCACCTGTTTGCGCATGCCTACTATAGCTGGGGCGCATATCGGGAAGCGGATGATTTCTACCTGTATGCCCTAAAAGCGGTATTCGGTGAGGAGCTGGCAGATGATATCCTATATGTGCTGAAGAATATGTTTACCATCCATGAAAGCCAGCTGACGATCTTTCCCACCGAATTTCCCTTTGCCAGAAATAAAGTAGAGAAAAAAGATTTGCCGCGAATTGAAGCAGCAATAAAAGAATGGCCAAATATCATTAAAAAACTGGAGCGAATACGAGAGGCGGTTGCTGCCGACGACAAACTTAAAGTTTATGAACCGCATTTTGGGAAGCTGATCGTCGCAAATCGCCGGAACCGGGTCATCTATGATCTGGCAATTGCTTCCGTGAATTATGATCATGCCGAGACTGAAGACGATAAAGTCAAATACCTCAAAGATATGTATGATCTAAACGAAAATGATTTTGATATTATCAAGAATAATTATTTTGACGTCAATCCCGTATCGGAAACCGGAACAAAATCCTGCATGATACCTTATCACGAACTAAAGCGGGTTTTGACAAATGAACTGTATCCCGACCGGCGAGACGATGAGCCGATTTACCTGGGTGTCGAAGCACTCGGCTGGCTGTGGTTGTAAGGTGTCCTAATCTATATTTGAATTGACACAATTGGAAAGTGGGCTAAAACTTCAATTGACAATATCACAGGTATTCAAGGTGAGTGATATTTTTACCTTTTCGCTGACTATCTCAGGAATTATCAGGATGAAAACGCCGAACGCTCGTCCTGGTCAATAACCAAGTTGTCAGATCCTATTTTTCATATTTCTAAAAAGTATCTTCATAGATCCGATAAAAACCGATAGTTCGTCTATTGGCAAGAGTACCAGAAAAAAATCAACACTTTTTTTTGACAACACTCTTCCTGTCCGGATTGAACCGTTTTTTTTTAAGTTTTATTGAACCGGAATTAGCAACTGCAATCATAAGCTTTTTGAAGCCCGGCGTAGCTGGTGGAAAAACCCTGTCCATTGTGTCCGAGATTGG
>Ga0056115_1000374_pt1 | contig 20519 bp, 24 predicted proteins | sample WorMetOlspDAHAB1_FD_77007 | JGI IMG/M metagenome (GOLD analysis project Ga0056115, IMG submission 77007) | Marine gutless worms symbiont microbial communities from Max Planck institute for Marine Microbiology, Germany - Olavius sp. DAHAB.1 ...
GCGGAATCTTTTCGGACAGCGGGTGTTCACCCCCACCCCAACCCTCCCTCGTCGAGGGGGAGGGGGGGATTTGGAGCGCAGCATTTCCGCTTTTCCCTGCTCCTCGGCGGAGGAGGACCGAAGCCGCGTTCGACGTTCGTCTAGCCAAACGCCGCAGTCCCCCTCCCCCTCGACGAGGGAGGGTTGGGGTGGGGGTGAACACCCGCTGTCCGAAAAGATTCCGCATGGCGACCATCACGCGGCTCCGTGGCCGCGGCTTTTGAGCCACGCCTCGCAGCAGCCGCGGGCGAGCGCCCGGACCCGGGCGATGTAGGCGGCGCGCTCCGTGACGCTGATGACGCCCCGGGCGTCCAGCAGATTGAAGCGATGGCTGGCCTTGATGCACTGGTCGTAGGCCGGCAGCGCCAGTCCGGCGTCCAGCAGCGCCTTGCACTCGGTTTCGGCGTCGGCGAAGTGGCGGAACAGGATCGCCGTGTCGGCAGTCTCGAAGTTGTGCTTGGAGTACTCCACCTCGGCCTGATGGAAGACGTCGCCGTAGGAGGTGCCGACCCCGTCCCAATCGAGGTCGTAGACGTTCTCGACGCCCTGGATATACATGGCCAGCCGCTCGATCCCGTACGTCAGTTCCACCGAAACCGGGTCGCACTCGATGCCACCGACCTGCTGGAAGTAGGTGAACTGGGTCACCTCCATGCCGTCGCACCAGACCTCCCAGCCGAGCCCCCAGGCGCCGAGGGTCGGGCTTCCCCAATCGTCCTCGACGAAGCGGATGTCGTGCAGCGCCGGATCGATGCCGAGGTGATAGAGACTTTCCAGGTAGAGCTCTTGGGAGTTCGCCGGCGACGGTTTCAGCAAAACCTGGAACTGATAGTAGTGCTGCAGCCGGTTTGGGTTCTCGCCGTAGCGGCCGTCGGTGGGCCGGCGCGACGGCTGCACGTAGGCACAGTTCCAATGCTCCGGGCCGAGTGCGCGTAGGGTCGTCGCCGGGTGGAACGTGCCGGCGCCGACCTCCATGTCGAAGGGCTGCAGGACGACGCAGCCGCGATCGGCCCAGAAGGTCTGCAGCCGCAGGATCAGGTTCTGGAATGTCGGCTGGTCCGCGGCCATCACCGCACCCCCGGAAGGCCTCGGGTTTGAGCAATTGAACCGCCGCGGGACGCGGCGGCGCGCGACCATACTGCCCGCCCCGTGGCCGGTCAATCGGGAGATTTAACCTGGATAGGGACAGTCGGCGCGGCCGCAGTTGCGCGCGCCATTGGCGGCGACGTAATCGCCGCACGTCGGACACGCGGTCATGTCCTCGACGCTCTTCCGCCGCTGCGACGGCGCGGCGCCCGGAGGGGCGTCCGTGCGCATGCGGCGTTCGGCCTCGACGCGTTTGCGTGCCTGGACGCGGTCGACCCAGCGAAAGCCGTACCAGACGATCAGCACCGCAGCGACGGTGAACAGAAGCTTGGTCAGACTGAAGCCGAACATGGACCCTTGTACGGCTGCCCTCGCGCCGCGGTCAAGGCGGGCCCACCCTGGCCCGATTGGCGCGGGCTGTGAGAACGCCGGCAACGACGGCGGCTGCGGGAAGTGTCAGATCCTCGACGATCCGGAGCTCCCAGGCGATGACGCCCCATGCCAGCGACCAGAGCAACGGGACCACCAGCAGAGGAACCGGGACCCGACCCTCGGCCCACAGCAGCAGCCCCAGCGTCAACAGGGTCAGTGGTGCCGGCACGGTGGCAACAACCCGAACGTCGACCCAATCAAAATCCGAGGCCACCGCGACGAGGGGATGCAATAGGACCGCGGTGGCGACGAGTACAGAGCCGGCCCAGCCCTTGGCCGATGGCCGGAAGCGGAAAGTGAGGCGGCCGCGGACCACGCCCGCCCAGGCGAAAAGGCCGGCCTGAACGACGAACAGGGCGGCGATGACCGGCGCGGCAAAGAATAGACCCGAAAGGTAGCCGCCGACGAACACCCCGCCGGTCCACAGCCACAGCAGGGCGAGAATCGCCGCGACGTGGCGGCCGCCGCCGCGACCCGCCGCCGCCATCCCGATGCCGGCCAGCGCGAGCACCGCGACCATGGCCACCGCCGGCCACAGACCGGCGTTGTAGCGCGCGATCAACCCGAAGAACGCGTCGGCAGTGAACGAGATCATCGGCGCCGGGACGGTCCTACAATGCTTCGACGTCGCCGATCATGCGCCGGCGGAGCGCCGCGTCGGGCATCGGGCCGTAGAGGGCGCCCATGTTCTCCTCCATGTGGTCGACCCGCGAGGTCGCCGGGATTGCGCACGTGACCGCCGGATGGGAGACGATGAACTTGAGCAGCACCTGGGCCCAATTGGCGCACGCGATGTCCGCCGCCCAGCCCGGCAAGGGGTGCCGTTCCAACCGGTCGACAAGCGCCCCGCGCTGGAATGGGCGGTTGATGATGACGGCCAGGCCGCGGTCGGCGGCCAGCGGCAGCAGCCGGCGTTCTGCCTCGCGGTCGACGATGTTGTACGTGAACTGGACGAAGTCGATGGGCTTCTCGGCCATCACTTGGGCGAGTTCGCCGTGGCGCCGTCCGTGGGAGGTGGTGATGCCGATGTAGCGCACCCGGCCCTCGGCCTTCCATTCGGTGAGCGTCTCCAGGTGCGCCTCCCAGTCGAGCAGGTTGTGAATCTGCATCAGGTCGAAGCCGCGCACGCCCCACAGCCGTTCCGACTCCTCCATCTGGCGGACACTCATCCACTTCGACCAGGTCCACACCTTGGTCGCCGAGAACAGCCCGTCGGCGCGGTCAATGTTGGCCAGGCAATGGCCGATCACCGCCTCCGATGAGCCGTACATCGGTGACGAATCGACCAGTCCGCCGCCGCGGTCGAAAAACCGCTCCAGCACCCGCACGCGCTGGGCCCGAAGCCCGGCGTCGTCACCGACGTTGAAGGTGATCCACGAGCCCATGCCGATGACCGGCAGCGTCTCGCCGGTCTTGGGGATCGGCCGCAGCAATGGTGTCGACTCTGGAGCCCGCTCGTTCGCCGCCGCCGCTCCACCGGGAAGCCGGCCGGCGAGACCCAGGGCGCCGAATGCCGCAGTCGATGCGAGGAACGTCCGTCGGCTGGATGTCTTGGCCGTCACGGTGGAGGCACACCCATCGAAAGCTCGAGTCCGTGCTCGTTTAGATGGTCACGATGTCGCGCGAGTCCAAACGACCGGCGCGCGGATCACTCGTGGTGAGCTCCAAACGACCGGCGCGCGGATCACTCGTGGTGAGCTCCAAACGAAAGAATCCCCCTCTCCCCTTGCGGGAGAGGGCCGGGGTGAGGGGAAGCGCGTCTGCGCATCAAAGGAGTCTTTTGCCGCCTGCCGGCGGCACCCCCTCACCCGGCTCGCTGCGCTCGCCACCCTCTCCCGCGAAGGGGAGAGGGGTACCAAGTGTCGAATTCCTTCCGCTACCGGCAACCGCGGGCGGAAAAGAACGCCGCGAGTGCGGTGATGGAATCGCTGTCGAGAACGCCGGCTTCCAAATCCATGGCTGGATGAAAGCGGCGGGATTGGTCGGACGCGCTGGTTTGCCGGTGGGCGGTAGCACGGAACAACCGGAGCTGCCGATCGAGGTACGGAGCCTTTTGGCCGAACAGCGATGGCACGGCAGCCAATCCGTTCTCCACGGCGGCCGTGCCATGACAGCGGAGACACCGCGCGACCACCTTCGGTTGGGGCGGAATGTCCACTGCCTGCGGCACACCGCAATCGAGCTGAGAGAAATAGGCGGCGAGACCCTCGACGTCGTTATCGGTCAGGGGCTTCGCCTTGGGGCCCATGATGTGATCGGACCGGTAGGCGGACCAGTTCAATGCCAATTGACCGCCCGGGGGAGCACGGAACCGGGTCAGCTGTGCTTTCAGGTAGCGTTTGTCCTGACCAGCGAGGTTGGGATAGGCGGGCGCAACGCCGATGCCGTCGGCGCCGTGACATTCGGCGCAACCGAACGCCGCAACGAGCCCCGCCCCGTCCTCGGCCGCTTGCGCCGGGGCGCCCGTCACGAGGACCGCCACGACGGCAAGGCCGAACAATGCCGAGACCGTCCGCCCGAAACGGCGACGATCTGCGGGCATCCTCATCCGGTGACGCCTTCCTTCCGGAACAGGTCGATCATCTCTTCGTCGGAAGTGAACAGCTCTTCGATGATCCGTTCGAGCACGGCCTGGAACATCGCCCGCGTGCGCTCGGCACGCACATCTTTGGCCAACTCGATGTAGGCGTGGCGAAGAGTGCCGACCATGAAGTTGTGAAACTGGCAGTGCCGACGCCGATGGGCCACGCCGGCTTCGGAGGTCAGCTTCTCCAGATAGTCCTCTTCTCGGCGGATATGGTCTTCGAGCGCGGTGATCATCTCGGTGAACGCGTGATCCACCGAACCGCCAGAACCCTCATCTTCCAGGGCTGATACCAGCACGCGGACGCGGGCGATGATCGCCTGGTGATCGGCGTCGAGTTCGTCGATTCCAATGACCGGCGGCGATGTCCATGCCACACGGCGTATCGATCGCTGTTCCATCGGCCCCCGCACGCATGTGTCCGCGATCAAAGTGTCGTCCAGACGTCAAGCGTGCCCGTTTCGGGCGCCCGATGCAATATGCCCCTAAGGATTTTCCGGATTTGACCCGCCTGGCGGGCGGGAAGAGCGGCCGGCGGACGGTGTCCGTCCGCCGGCCCGCAAAAAGCCCTTAAGCCTGGGCCAAGCTCTTGCCCGTCGACCCGAGGTCGGCGAACGCCTCGTCAAGACGCGTGGCCATGCCAACTTCCGCGGCACGCAGCCATTTGCGCGGATCATAGAACTTCTTGTACGGGGTGCCGTCATCGGGATCGAGCTGGAACTTGAACGCCTTCGGATGCTCATCGACGAAGCCGCCGACCGCCTCGGAGAAGGCGAACTGGGTGTCGGTGTCGATGTTCATCTTGAACACGCCGTAGCTCACCGCCTCGGTGATCTGCCCCTTATCGGAGCCCGAGCCGCCGTGGAACACCAGATGCAACGGGTTCGGGCCGGCGTTATGCTGGCGGGTGATGAGGTCCTGCGAGTTCTTGAGGATCTCCGGGCGCAGCTTGACGTTGCCGGGCTTGTAGACGCCGTGGACGTTGCCGAAAGATGCGGCCACCGAGAACGAGCCAATGGGCGACAGCTTTTCAAAGGCCTGAAGCACGTCCTGGGGCTGGGTGTAGAGCTTCGAATTGTCGGCACTCTCGTCGAACTCGCCGCCGATGCCGTCTTCCTCGCCGCCGGTGACGCCGAGTTCGATTTCCAGGCTCATGCCCATCTTCGCCATGCGGCCGAGGACGCGGGCGCATTCGTTTAGGTTCCAGTCGATCGGCTCTTCCGACAGGTCCAGCATGTGGGAGCTGTACAGCGGCTTGCCGGTCTCCTTGAAGAACTCCTCGCCGTGGTCGAGCAAGCCCTCGACCCACGGGATCAACTTCTTGTTGGCGTGGTCCGTGTGCAGCACGACGCAGACGCCATAGTGCTCAGCCATCATGTGGACGTGGCGGGCGGCCGATACGGCGCCCAGGACCTTGGCCTTGTCGCCATCCGGAAAGCCCTGCCCGGCATAGAACTGCGCGCCGCCATTCGACAGCTGGATGATGACGTCGGCCTTGTTCTTGGCCGCGGCTTCGAGCACGGAATTGATGGTGTTGGTGCCGGTGACGTTCACCGCCGGCAGCGCGTAGCTGCCTTCCTTGCAGGCGGCTACCAGTGTTTCGTAGTCCTGGCCGGTGACGACGCCCGGTTTCAGAGCGGCTGCGCCCATGATGCACTCCTCCTTGGTGGTCAGTTCAGAATTTTATGATCGGCGCGCCCCTACGGCCGCGCCACGCCCCGCCAGAGGCCGGCGTTCGACCACGCCCGTTCCCCCGACGGATGGGGTATCCGCGTTGCCCAGACGGACGGCCCCCTCCCCATGACCGGCACCATAGAGCACTCTCTTCGCGAATGCCACATCCAGCGGTGCTCACAGGCCGAATCGATTCCAGGTCAATCGCTCTTCGACGGCGGCGATGGCGCCGGCCGCCCAATCCGCCGGTGACGGTGCCGCTGGAGCGATGCTGGGAAGCCGCAGCCGTCGGCGCCACCATGGACGGCCGTCGCCGATCAGCCGCAGCTGAACACGTTCGCCATAGCGGTCGCGCATGACCGAGCGCAGATCGCCGATGCCGTCGATCAGCCCCAGGTCAACGGCCCGGGTTCCGGTCCAGAACCGGCCGCCGAACACGTCCTCCTCGGCGGCCTTCAGACGGTCGCCCCGGCGCTCGCGCACCTGTGCGCAGAAGGCGTCGTGGATGTCGGCCTGGATCGCCTTGATGTGCTCCACGTCCTCGGCCCGCTCGCGCTGGAACGGGTCCATCGCGCCCTTCCCTTCACCCGTCGCGTGGAGGCGGCGTTCGACGCCGACCCGCTTCATCAGCTCGGAAAACCCGAATCCAGCGGACATGACGCCGATGGAGCCGACGATCGAGCTGGTATCGGCGAAAATCTCGTCTGCAGCCGTGGCGAGCCAGTATCCCCCCGACGCGGCGACGTCCTCGGCAAAAGCGACGACCGGCACGTCATGCTCCTCGGCGAGCGCGCGGATGCGACGGGCGATCAACGCCGACTGCACCGGCGAGCCGCCCGGCGAGTTCACCGCCAACGCGACGGCCTTCACTTCGGGCATCTTAAAGGCGCGTTCCAGCGGTCCGGCGACGCTCGCCAGCGTCAGCCCGCGCTGCAGAGGACCCATGCGGCCGATGACGCCGTTGAGCCTGACGACACCAACCACCGGCGCCGGATCGCGATAGCGCCGGAACGGCAGCAGACGGCGCAGGCGCCACGGAATCATCATCTTCCCTCGATTCTATTCCCTGTGAGAGTCATGGGGTCGCCCGCCTCCCAGGTCAAGATTTCGTCAAATGTCCACGGCGGCACCGTGGCGCAGCACGGCCTCGGCGGCCTCGGTGTAGCCGCCCGAATTCGTGTGCAGAACCAGTCCGCGAGCCAGCCGCGTCGGTGCCGCCGAGCCCTTGCGGGCGGCGACGATCACCCGCTTGGCATCGGCGCCTTCGGACGGCCACAGCAGAAACACGACGATGCCGCCGGCCCGCTCGGAGAAGGCGGCGAGCAGCGCGTCCAGCCGGTCGGCGCGATGGACCACGGTGACACTGCCCCGATCTCGGACCGCCGACAGACATGAAGTCGATCCAGGACACCAGATCGGCTCCGCCCTCGACCGTCGCCGCGACCTTGCGGCCATCAGCCGAGGGACGCCCGGCGCCGGCGGCCAGATAGGGCGGATTGGCCATCACGTGGTCGAACGTCCCCAGCGGCAGAACTCCCGGCGGCGAACCAATGTCCACCGTCTGGAAGGAAACCCGGTCGGTGACGCCGTTCTCATCGGCGTTCGCCGCGGCGATGCGGACGAGATGGGCGTCGGCGTCGATGCCCATCACTTGGACGCCCCTGGTTCGCGCGGCAAGGCAGAGCGCCGCACCGCCGACCCCGCAGCCGGCATCGAGCACCCGCTCGCCCGCCCGGGCCGGCACGGATGCGGCGAGCAGCACGGTGTCGATGGCGACGCGATACCTCCTTGCAGGCTGCGCCAGACGCACCCGCCCACCGAGCAGACGGTCGTCGGTCAGCGCCTCAGTCACCCGCGGCGATCCCGCGGCCCTCCGCGACGATGACCCGCGCCCGGGCTTCGTCCTCCTCGGCGACCATCACCCGGCGGGTCAGGGTATCGAGGGCGCCGCCGTAGATGGTGCTGGTATGGGAATCGAACACCACCGCTTCGATGCCCTCGCCGGAGAGGCGCGCCATCAGCCAGGAGATGAATACCGGATCATCGGTCCGCAGCAGTTCGACCATGAACACCAACACGCTCAGAGAAAACCCGGCCGCAGTCCGCCGGGGCGCCGCCGTCTGCGGGCTTGCCCCCGAGCGGCGCCGTTCCTATGCTCGGAAAGGTGGGCGCGAGCGTCAAGCGCCATGCAATCGGAATGGGGGAACCTGGGTTGGGCGTTACCGTCTCCCTTGAGGGCCGGCGTGGACGCAAGCCGTCGCTGGACGCGCTGACGGCGCTGGTCGCCGATGACCTCAAGGCGGTCAACGAGCTGATCATCGCGCGCATGGACAGCCCGGTGGCGCTGATCCCGCAGCTCGCCGGCTACATCGTCGCCGCCGGCGGCAAGCGCATCCGGCCGATGCTCACCCTCGCCGCCGCCCGCATGTGCGGCCACACCGAGCGCCGCCACATCGGCCTCGCCACCTGCGTCGAGTTCATCCACACGGCGACCCTGCTGCACGACGACGTGGTCGACGGCAGCGACCTGCGCCGCGGCCTCGCCTCGGCCAACGCCGTGTGGGGCAACAAGTCCAGCGTCCTGGTCGGCGACTTCCTGTTCAGCCGCTCGTTCGAGCTGATGGTCGAGGACGGCTCGCTGGAGATCCTGGCGATCCTTTCGCGGGCATCGTCGGTGATCGCCGAGGGCGAGGTGATGCAGCTCATCACCACCAACGACACCGAGACCGGCGAGACCGCCTATCTCGACGTCATCCGCGCCAAGACCGCGCAGCTGTTCGCCGCCGCCTGCCGCATCGGCGCCGTCGTCGCCGACCGCCCCAAGGTCGAGGAGGACGCGCTGGAGACGTTCGGCATGAACGTCGGCATCGCTTTCCAGCTGATCGACGACGTGCTCGACTATTCGGCCCGCCAGGCGACGCTGGGCAAGACCGTCGGCGACGACTTCGCCGAGGGCAAGATCACCCTGCCGGTGATCCTCGCTTTCCGCCGCGGCGACGACGACGAGCGCGCCTTCTGGCGCCGCACGCTGGAAAAGCTGGAGCAAGAGGACGGCGACCTGGAGCGTGCCATCTCGATCCTCGACAAGCGCGGCGCCCTTGTGGACACCGTCGAGCGCGCCCGCCACTACGGCGCCATCGCCCGCGACGCGCTGGGCATCTTTCCCGACGGGGCCGAGAAACGGGCGTTCATCGAACTGATCGATTTCTGCATCGAACGCGCCTACTAGCGGACGCCGTACCCATTAGAGCATTGTCGGCGGACCTCCGGCGGCGCTATAAAGCCGCCATCGCAGGATCGGAGTGTAGCTCAGCCTGGTAGAGCACCGTCTTCGGGAGGCGGGGGTCGGTGGTTCGAATCCACTCACTCCGACCAATCTTTCTCCAAGTTGTCAGCACGTTGGCAAGGGGCCGGACAACCGGCTTCCCAGTGCCGCCCTGTCTTCCCCCTCGTCTCGAAGCCTTTGACGTGGATGACCCTCGGGGGCGCCGTCGTCGGTGTCTGCAACCAACCAAATTGTCATTTCGTCCATCAATTTTTGGCGCTCGTTTCAGTTGATCAGTCAATATGGGCGATGCTACTTCTCGTGTTGATCCGGATTCCGGAAGGGGAACAGGGAGGGATGCATGCCGCCCGACGAGACCACTGTCGAAACCACCGTCGCAACTGTTGACCTCGGGCCGAAGTTCCGCATCGGCGCCGTCCTCGGCCGGGCGTTTTCCACCCTGTTCCGCAACATCGTGCCGTTCGGCCTGCTGGCGCTTATCGTCTATTCGCCATACATCGTGCTGATCGCGGTTGGACTGGATCCAATGACAAGAGCCGCCGCCGATCCGGCCACCATCGGCATAGCCGTCGCGATTGCCGGCTTTGGCTACACGTTGCTCGCCATCCTCCTCAACGCGGCGGTCGTCTACGGCACCGTGCAGGATCTGCGGGGCGCCAACGCGACCGTCGGTGCCTGCCTGGGACGCGGACTGGCGACGATCTTCCCGGTCTTCGGTGCGGGCCTGCTGGTGTGGCTGGCGACAAGCCTCGGCATGATTCTCTTGGTGATCCCGGGCATCATCGCCATGGTCATGTTGTGGGTCGCGGTACCGGTCGCCGTGGTGGAACGGCGCGGCCCGATCAAAAGCCTGGGCCGGAGCCGGGAACTGACCAAGGGAAACCGGTGGCGAATCCTCGGCATCGTCGGACTCGTCGTTCTGATCCAGTTCGGCTTCAACACCCTCAGCGAACTGGGCCTTGGCGCGGCCGCGCTCGAAGGATCGCTGGTCGCCACAGTCGTCGGCCTGCTGATCGGGATCTTTTTCGCTCTGCTGTACGCCGTCGTCAGCGCCGTCGGCTACCACGGCCTGCGGGCAGCGAAGGAGGGCACCGACATCGAGCAGATCGCCGCGGTCTTCGACTGATCCGGCTGCCGGAGAGGAAACCGGGAGGGACGCATGGCAGCAGAAGGGTCGACCGAGGCGGTCGTGGACGTCGTGCACCAGTTCCGCATCGGTGCGGTGTTCGGGCGCGGTTTCTCCATCCTGTTCGGCAACATCGTGCCGTTCGGCGTCTTGGCACTGATCGTCTACGCGCCCTACATCGTGCTGGCGGTCGTCGATGCGCGCTCGGAGCAGACCGTCGAGCAAGACCCCGGGTTGACACTTCTCGTCGTCGCCATCGCCCTCGTCACCTATCTGCTTCTCTACTTCGTCCTCAACGCGGCCGTAGTGTTCGGTACCGTGCAGGACCTGCGCGGCGGCAGGGTCTCGCTGGGAGCCTGCCTCCGCGGCGGACTAGCGGCGATCTTCCCGGTGCTCGGCGCCGGTCTGTTGGCGGGCATCGTTACCATTCTCGGCTTCATCGCGCTCGTCATTCCCGGCTTCATCGCGATGGTTATGGTGTGGGTCGCGATCCCGGTGGCGGTTGTCGAACGGCGCGGCCCGATCGAGTGTCTGAGCCGAAGCATCGACCTGACCAAGGGAAACCGGTGGAGGGTCCTGGCGATCGTCGTGTTGTTCGTAATCATGAACTCATTCGCCTCCGGCGTCGTCGAAGCGTTCGCGGCGGTCGCGTCGGACCAGGGGTCCATGGCGCTGATCGGCTTCAGTACGCTGGTCGATATCTTTTTCGCTTTGCTGTTCGCCGTCACCAGCGCTGTCGGATACTACGATCTGCGGGCGGCGAAGGAGGGCACAGATATCGAGCAGATCGCCGCCGTCTTCGATTGATCCGGCTGCCGGCGAGGATTCCGGGAGGGACGCATGCCGGCCGACGACACCCTTATCGAAACCGGTGCTGAAATCGCTGAACAAGCTGGGGCCGCATTCGAATCCGAAGACGCTGTCGCGACCAAAGAGGTCGATCCCCAGTTCCGAATTGGCGCCGTGCTCGGCCGCGGTTTTTCCATCCTGTTCCGCAACATCGTGCGGTTCGGCCTCTTGGGGCTGATCTTCTATACGCCTTTCGTTGCAATGGTGGTCACCGGAACGGCCTCGGAAGCGGCCTTCGATGAAAACCCCTGGTTGGCGGCCCTCTTTCTCCTTTCCCTTTTTGCGTTCCCGTTCCTGTACTTGCTGCTCAACGCCACTGTCGTGTACTGCACGATACAGAACCTGCACGGCGCCCGGGCAACGTTGGGTGCCGGTTTGCGCCGCGGGTTGGCAACGATCTTTCCCGTCCTCGGCACCGGCGTGCTGGTTGCGTTCGTTGTCGTCCTCGGCTTCGTCGCGTTGGTGATCCCCGGTTTCATCATCTTGGTCATGGTCTGGGTCGCGATCCCGGTCGCGGTCATCGAACGGCGGACCCCCATCGAGGCCATGAGCCGGAGCATCGACCTGACCGACGGATACCGATGGCGGGTGCTGGGCGTCGTCTTGTTGGTCATCTTGATGAACGCGGCTGTCAATGTCGTCGGGGACATGGTCCCGATCGCTTCCATGGTCGGGGATGCCCCGCAACCATCGCAATCCACGCGCTCGTCGACGTCTTCTCAGCCTTGCTGTTCGCCGTCGTCAGCGCTGTCGGGTACCACGACCTGCGTGCGGTGAACGAAGGCACCGACGGCGATCAGATCGCCGCTGTCTTCGACTGATATCCCTAGTTCGCGTCGTCGTGCTTGCTGGCCCGACGGCGGCCGAGCAGCATCTTGCGTTCCAGACGTCCCCGCAACGCCGCGTAGTAGGCGTCGAGGAAGGCCCGGGCGTCGCCATCCGGCACCGGATCGGGCCAGTCGATCTTTTTGGCGATCCGCTGGCAGACCTCCTGGAGGGTCGATTGCGCGGCTTCGACGTCCCCCCGCCGGAGGATTCCTTCCAGGACTTGCAGCTCGTAAATGCCGTAGGCGTCCACCTGGGCGTCCGTGAAGGTGTAGGCCGGCGTGTCCACCTGGGCCGTTTCACTGTCCTCCGCCGGCGCCGCAACAAGGTCCGGCAGCAGCGTGGTCTTCGGCGCGGCGACCACCCAGGTACCAGCGATCATGTCGCCGACGCGAAGGCGGTCCCTGTTGAACAGCGGCATCAGGGCCAGCACGAATACCCAGCCCATCGTCCCGAGGATGATGAGGGCGTCGTCGGGCGAATGCGCCGGCGAGGATAGCAGGGACAACGGCAGGAAGACTTCGACCTCCCGTGTCAGGTTGCGGGCGACAACGGCGTCGGCGCCCAACGCCCCCCCATCGCGGTCGATCACCCGCAAGCGAAGCAGACGCTTGCCTGGCGTCGTGCCGCGCCACCGCAGTTCGAAGACGGTGAAATAGAAAACGCGCAGGAAGAACGCTGCCAACAGCACGAACGAAACCAGGATTCCCGGCGGGGACTCGCCGCCCAGGAACGTGGCAACGATGAGAAACACCAGTACCGTCAATGCGGTGACGATGATCAGCATGTCGACCAAGAACGCCGCTGCCCGCTCGCCACGATCGGCGAGGCGCACGTCGAGAGGAACGCCCTCCGGTGTGATGATCTGGCGCCGTCCCGCCGCGCCGGTTTGCCCGATCGCCTGCGACTCAGCCATCCCGTGTCAGCCTCGGCCAGAGCCAGAAGTAGGCCAGCCAGAAGATGCCGACGGCGGTCGCGGTCCCGTAGCGCACCCAGACGTCGGTCACCAATTGCCGGAAGAACCCCTCGAACAGGCTGGCGATGAAAAACAGAATGACGGCGCCGAGAACCACCTGCCCCGCCACCCGGCCGCGCATCGCCAACGCGGTTTTCCGGCTGTGGAGCCCGGGAAAGACGATGCTGTCGGCGAGGACAAGCCCGGCCGCACCGCAAAGCACGATGGCAAGCAGTTCGGTCACTCCGTGGGGCAGGATCCAGCCCCAGAAATCGATGCCCAATCCACGGATCTGGTAAACCGCCGCGAGGGCGCCGAGCAGGACGCCGTTGTAGACCAGCAAAACCAGCGTCGGCAGACCGAGAGCGAAGCCGAGTCCGAAGGCGAAGATGCCGGTGACGGCGTTGTGGGTGAACAGGAACGAGGCGAAGACCTGGAGTGCGTCCGCCACGTTGTCATCCGGGCGGTCGTAGAGGATGTCGCGGAGGTCGTCGGTCGGTGTCGCCGGCGAGCGCCCTTGGGCGACGCCCTCGGGGACCAGCAAGTAGTACCGTTCCGGATCGTCGAGAACGAGCAGCCAACCGGCCGCAACACCGAGTGCGAGAAACGCCGCGGCGACCAGGAGATGCCAGCGCAACGAGGCGACGAGGCGCGGCAGGCGTTCGAGGAAAAACAACGAAACCACGCCGCCGACCCGCGCCCGGGTCCCGTAGACGCAGAAGTAGGCGCGCCCCGCCAGCCCTTCGAGGTAGGTGACCAGGTTGTGGTCCAGCGAAATCGCCCGGGCCACAGACAGCGACGACAGGGTCGCCCGATAGAGATTGGTCAGCCGCATCAACTGCTCGGGCGCCAGCGACCGGATTCCCCGTTTCTCGACCTCCGCGACCAGGGTTTCCAGCTCGCGCCAGGACGGCTCGCGCTCGCGCCGGAACTGAGTGCTCTTGAGGACAATCCCCGTCATCGCGCGGAAACCTGCTAGATCATTTCGCGGCGCTTGACCGCCAGATACCGGTTGACGAGGTCGATGCCGACCGGCCGCGTCGGCGCATCCAGGCACAGCACGCCGAGACGCCGCAACCGCTCGAACACCACGAGGCGGTCGCGGATGAACTCGTCGGCGACGACCGCACGGGCGATGTCGTCGAAGCGCCTTGGCCGGGCGTCGGCCAACGCGGAAAGACTGCTGTCCTGGAACGTGACGAACAGCACCAGGTGGCGCGAGACCAGCCGCTGGACGTTTTCGATCAACAGCTCCGCGGTCACGGTATCGACGAACTCGGTGAACAGGATGACCAGCGAGCGGCGGGCAAGACGGGCGCTCAGATCGGCAAGCCCGAGGGTAAAGTTGGTTTCCTCGCGGTGGTACTCCAGCCGCGCCGACGCCTGTTGCACGCGGTGGAATGCCTGGACGCCGGCGATGGGATCGGCGTACAGGCGAACGTTCGCGTCGAACCCGAACACGCCGACCCGGTCGCCGGTCCGGAGGGCCATGTAGGCCAGCACCAGACCTGAGTTGACCGCATGATCCAACCTGGGAATGCCGTCGAGCGGCTCGCTCATCAGCTGTCCGGTGTCGACAGCCAGGATGACGTTGTGATTGGCCTCGGCCTGGAACTCCTTGCACACCAGCCGCCGGTGGCGGGCGGAATGCTTCCAGTCGATCCAGCGGTGGTCGAGCCCGGCCACGTAGTCCCGGAGCGAATTGAAGTCCGAACCTTCGCCGTGCATGGACTGTACCTTAAGCCCGATGAATGCGCTCCGGGACTCGAAGGTCAAGGCGGCCGACCGGACCGCCCTCACGTTGGGAAGGACCGCGATTTCGCGTTCCAGCGCGTCGGTGCGCTGCTGGGCCATCAGCGAGAACGGCCCCGACCACCGCAGCCACAGCCGGTCGATCGAGACCGTTCCGCGGCGTTCGGCGACAAGCGGCACCGCCAGATCGGACGGCGTATCGGGCAGCGCGTCGCAGGACAGCGGCGGCGGGCGCTGAACGCTGCCACCGACATCGCACAGCACCTGGATGCGGGCCGGATAGGACCACCGCGTCGCGGCGAACCCGATGGTCAGATCGTCTGCTTCACCGACGTAAAGGACTGGCGGAACATGGACGTCACAGACCAGGCGGCGCTTGGGCAACACCAGTACGGCGTCGAGCCCGGTCAACAACGCCGCGCCGCCGAGAAAGGCGAGCGCGAACGCCCAAAGATCGGGGGTCGCGATGACCAGGACGGCCGACGCCGGCACGCCCGCCATGAACAACACCACGGCGCGGCGGGTCGGACGCATCAGCGCGGTGCCGCCGTCTGGTCGACGATCTGGGCAATGACGCCGTCGGCGTCGAGTCCTTCGATCTCGGCGCCGGGCGCCATGACGACGCGATGCCGGAGCACGGGTCCGGCAAGGGTCTTGATGTCGTCGGGGATGACGTAATCGCGTCCGCGCAGCGCCGCGTGGGCACGCCCGGATGTCGCCAGCATGTTGGCGGCCCGCGGCGAGGCCCCGAACTGCAGCGCCGGATGTTCGCGGGTCGTGCGGATCAGATCGACGACATAGTCGACGATCTCGTCGGACAGCCTGATGCCGGCGACGAAATCCCGCACCGCCTCCAATGCCTCCAGGTTCGCCACGGGCTGGATCCCGAGATCGTCGAACCGCGGCATAGTCGTGCGGTGCCCGTGGCGGACGACGATGGCCCGTTCCTCGTCGCGGGACGGATAGTCGATGACCACCTTGAACAGGAAGCGGTCGAGCTGTGCCTCGGGGAGCGGATAGGTGCCCTGCTGTTCGATGGGGTTTTGGGTGGCGATGACCATGAAGCCCTCGCCGAGGTCGTGGTTGACGCCGTCGATGGTGACGGCACGCTCGTTCATCGCCTGCAGCAGCGCCGCCTGGGTCTTCGGCGGCGTCCGGTTGATCTCGTCGGCGAGCAGAAGCTCGGTGAAGATCGGCCCCTTGGTCAGCGTGAACGTGTTGGTCTGGAAGTTGAACAGGTTGGTGCCGAGCAGATCGCCGGGCATCAGGTCCGGCGTGAACTGGATGCGTCCGAACCGCAGGGACAGCGCCGCCGCGAACGTCTGAGACAGCAGCGTCTTTGCCGTGCCAGGGACGCCCTCCAGAAGGACGTGACCTTCGGAGAGCAGGCACACCATCATCAGGTCGACGGCCGCGTCCTGCCCGACCACGGCCTTGCCGATCTCGGTTCTAAGTCCGTCGCCGATCGCTCGAACGTTCTCGAGGTCCATGAAGCATTTCCTGTTTCCAACGATGGAGGTGCCGTGCCGCGCGAAGCGCCTTTTGCTCCTCGGGCATCGGTCCGGCGGGTTGCTCGATCGCGTCGCGGACAGCGGACAGGCTTGTCTTCAGTCCGCGCGACTGGCCGATCCGGTCCAACCACTTCGTCCGCGTGTCGTCTTCCAGGTCGCGCGGCGCGTGCAGCCGCCGGGCGACATCCCGGGTCGTGGTGTCGAAGTAGCGGTTGAAGGTGTCCCTCGTATGGCCGCCGAATCGCAGCAGGGACGCGACATTGTCGATCAGTTCGCGCTTGCCGGCCCTGAGCGGCGCCGGCGCCGGAACCGGCGAGCCGTAACGGCCCGTAGCCGACCACAACAGGACCAGAACGGCGGCACCGGCATGCAGAAGCGCGAGGACCAGCGGAAACCGAAATAGTTCGCGCAGGATGCTGGGGTCGCGGGCAAGGCCGTGCAGGGTCTCGTCGTAGACGACCGCGGCTTCGCCACCTCCAATTTCCGCCGCCGCTGTCCGTAAGGCATCGATCACCTGCGCCGCGAGCACGGCGTTGTCGCCCCTGTGCAATCCGTGGTTGGCGAGGAGATCGGGGTCCGACAGGACCCATACCCGGGCCTGTAGCGGGACATAGTACTCGCCGAGAAGGATGCCACGGTCGGTGGCGATCAGAGGCGTCAAGTTCGTGGTCCGGACAAGCTGCAGGCGGTCGATGGTCGGTGTAGCGCCGAACGTCGATGGCGCCCAGGAAACCTGTTGCCGAGGGCGGACGATCGCGGCTTCGCCGACAATCTGGTTCAGCACGTGCAACGGTGTCGAGCGTGGCAACAGCACCGAGGTTGAAATCCACGAGGGATTGGCGGGGTCCGGATACGGCCTCCATTTCGGCAGGACGACGAGCACGATCGACGCGACGTCGATCATCTCCTGCAGACGTTGAAGGGTCGCACCGTCGGCGAGTGGTTCCGCGATCACCAGCACGGATTCAACAGCCTTCCCCGACGTATCGTGCCGGCTGACGAGGACGGGCACGTCGAGTTCCTGCAACATCGACACGAAGGCCCGATGACCAACCGCCGACACCGAGTAGCTGTTCGTTCCCGACGTTGCGAGCCTCGGTACCCCCGAACCGAAGATGGCGAAGTACGTGGCCACCGAAACCGAGATGAGCCCCACGGCAAGCAGCCAAAACAGGGTTCGCTGGCCCATAAGTGGATTGTTGTCGCTCATGCCGGCCGCCCCTCGGCAACCGCGGCGAAGTCATCGAAACTGGCCCGGCACCGCAGATAGTCGACCTCGGTTGCCGGGCGCCCGCCGAACAGGGTCCGCTCGACGCCGTCGACGAGGACCGCAAGGGCCGTCCGCGCGCTGTCTGCCATGTCCGGTCGCGACAGAATCTCGCGACTGGTCAGCGACGGTGCGAACTGCTCGTCGGACCGCTCGCGCATCCGGTCCAAAGCGGTGAGCAGCAGGACGTGCACGGCGTCGCCGTACTGTCCCTCGCGGGCGAGGTGCTCAGCGTCATCGTGCACAGGTTCGCCATCAAAACCCACATCCTCGGGGCCCGCGGCGACGTAGGACTCCTCGGCCGAACGCGACCACCGGGGCATCTCGTTGACTACCCACATGAGGCCCAGCACGACCGCCCCGCCCGCTATGATCCACAAGAGGACGCGGGCGGCGTCGGGTATGCCGCTCACCTCCGGCAGCTCGATCGGCTTGGTCTCCTCCTCCCGGATACGTCTGGTCGGTCGCGGCGTGGGCAGGCTCTTCTGGTAGTTGTCCGCCTCATAAACGGGTTCGATCGCTTGACGCACGTCCTCGGCCGTTGGTGCACCAGCGCCGAACGAGGGATCCGATCCACACGCGAACAGCAAAACCAGAAGAACGGCGAAGGGTTTGCGAACAGACGCCGATTCCCGCGTCCTGCCGCCGTGGTCGTCGGACCGGCGTCCTATCATACGGCCGTTTCGTGCTACTTTCCCTGGTGAAAGCACCATGACGCGGTTGTCGCCCCCCTCCTCGACGGGCAAAGCATATCAGGCGCACGGGCACCCGCAACCCGCATCGCCGAGCCCCTGCAGCGCTGCCGATGGGCCGGCAAGCCGATGCCGGCGGATCGGTTTGGTTGCGCGGTCTCTACGGTTCATCGGGACTGCAGCAGCCCGGATCGTTGCCGGCAGCCGTGTTCGGGCGGTACAATTGGCGTCAAGGAGACGGAGTACGCCTCGGCTTCGACAGGTAGGATTGGCGGCGTGTGTGTTTCCGCTGCCCCCGCGACGCACTCCAATCGGATTCGTCCCGAAGGGGGCGGCCCATGCACATTGCTTTCGCGCTTTTGACGGGGTTGTGCAGTCTCAAGGCAGGCTATGACCATGGCTGGTCCGCGGGGCTCTGCTTCTTTGTTGTTGCGATGATTGCGCGCCCGGTCCTGTCCCAGGTCGTCGACGTGACGGTCTTGCGCGGTTTTGATCCGCGCCTCCGGAACACGTACTACGCCGATATCGAGTTCATGCTGATGATCGTCGCCTGGACGATCGGCGTCGGGGCCCTCTTCGTCCTCTGGCCCGAACCCCCACACTGGCAAAACTAGAACGTCGCAGCGGCCTCAGCCCGTCGCGCCGATTGCCAGCCACAGGCAGCGGACCGCGCCGACGATGAGGACGGCGAAGGTCAGCGCCATGCCGGCGATGCGGCCTGCGCCGCTGCGGGCGGTCATCGCCCAGGCATGGGCGAGCCGACCGACCAGCAAGGTGGCACTCATCGCGTGTATCAGCCAGTTCGCCGCGCCGCCGGTTTCGAGCAGCAGCATGAGAATCAGTGCCATCGGCACGTATTCGGCGAAGTTGCCGTGCGCACGGACCCGGCGCGCCAATTCCTCGTCGCCGGCATCGCCTACGCTGACCCGGCTCACCCGCCGAAAGCGCACCACCCGCACCGACAATGCGACGAACACCAAAGCCGCGGTGGCAGCGTAGAGGGGCGTGATCCAAAGAGCGGTCATCGTTGTCCCTTCCATGCCTTTTCCATCGACAGGTTGACAACAAAGCGCCGGCGTGTCTCTCGCGGATGGCGGACGCGAAGCAGTCGCGCATCGGCCCCCGGGGTACGGGGAGGAGGGGGTGTACCCCGGAGGCCGTGCGACGCCACCCGAAGGGCGGTCATCGCGGGGGTATCCGGGATACGCAGCACACCGCAGATCGGATCACCGGCAGGAATGCGGGTGCCGCAGCACGTGATCGTCTAGAGGCCAGCCGAGAATTGATCGATGATCTGGCGGGTCGTTCGGGACACGCTGGCGCCGCTTCGCTCAGCAACCATGCTGAGAAACGCCATGTGATCGGCGCGGAACCTGAGCGGCGTGTCGACCACGGCGAGGGTTCCAAAACCTTCTCCCCGGGCCGCTTCCGAGGCATGCGCGGGTGGCGACGAGTCGCGGGTCTGGCAGTCGTCGATGAACCATTCGATGATCTCGGCAACGGCGTCCGAAGGCTCCATGTTCAGTCGTGCGGCAAGGCCGTCGAGCAGTTCCACCTGGTCGGGCCGCAGCCGGACGATCTCCTGCGCGCCGTCGACATCCGGTGATGGCGGCGGTTCAGCGGTCTCCGCCGCTTCGCCGACAGGTTCGCGGTGCTCTTCGGGTGGAACGGGCGGATCCGCCGCAGCAGCAGCAACGGGAGCGGGCGCCGGTGTAGGGGTCGGCGCAAGGTCCGATTCGGCCGGAGCCGGAACCGGCGACGGCGGCGCGGCAGGCTGAGGCGCGCGCAGGTGTGCGTCGACGGGCCCCGCTGCCGCCGGCACCGGCCGGCCCGAAAGCCCGATGAACGTGCCGACGGCGATCGTCACAACGGCGCCCAGGTAGACCACGCACCAGCGCAAGATCAGCTCGAATTCGGGCAGCTTCTGCGTGCGGTCCGGTCCGAGCATGAAATCGACGCCTGAATAGGTCAGCCCGTACTTGGTCAGGGAATCGACCGCTGCCGCGTTCAGCAGCCACCAGCCGACCGGAAGTCCGACCACCGTCAAGGCGATGGGCAGCACCCGCCCACGGTTTCAAAACCGGTGTAGGAACGCCAGCGACGTCGCGTTGAAGGCAATGAGAAAAATCAGCAGAAACAAGAAGATGCCGCCGCCAATTCCTATAGCGCCGGGCGGCTCGAGGAGTTCGGAGATATTGTCCGTGGACGTGTAGTCGAACGCCACCAGCTTGAACAGCCAGTACCACGGCACGGCAAAGAGAAGCAGCATGCCGAAGTTCCGCACGACCGGTTTCCCGCCCCACTCCACGGCAAAATCGTCGGGAACTATATACTTGACTAGCCGATTTTAATCCAATCCTTATTAAAGCGGACCAAGCGTAAAACATGGTCCACTCCAACCAGCGGCACATTCCGGTTTATTGAGAACTGGCGGGCAGAGC
>Ga0056115_1000375_pt1 | contig 20470 bp, 6 predicted proteins | sample WorMetOlspDAHAB1_FD_77007 | JGI IMG/M metagenome (GOLD analysis project Ga0056115, IMG submission 77007) | Marine gutless worms symbiont microbial communities from Max Planck institute for Marine Microbiology, Germany - Olavius sp. DAHAB.1 ...
CATCCCCATTCATGATATTCGCCTTGATAAGTACATGACATAAGTATTCTCTTAGCTTGCGGTGGGATCATACGTCGTTTCTCTCCTGTCCCGAACTGGACCCAAAACTCCTGCAAGCCACACTCTTTGAACAAACCAATGTAGTGTAGGAGAAGGACGACAGTATCTGTATCATTGGACTTCACAACCACTTTCTCACAGCCTCTTCTAACTGCTCAATGCACGTGAGCCAGATAGCACGCCAGCTAGTCTGCCTCTCTTGCCAGTTGTTAAAAAGTGACAAATCACTCGCAAGTGATCCATTCAGTTTCAGTCTTGCAGATATTAGCTCTTAATTGACAACCATCCCACTCAGAACCACGTCCCGCAGATCTATTTCCCCCACATCCCGGGTCAACAGCTGTAGGTTCTGCTTGTTGACACTGGATGCCCAGCACTTGTCTATTTGGTGAAGAATAGCCACAGACTCGTCACTGACGGCCAGTTCAACAGCGCTATGTTCGCCAGCTCTACGGATCCGCTCACCCTCCTTTGATGCTCTATTCTCTGTAGCTTTCAAAATACTATGTGAGTTATTCCTACTGACGGACAAACGCGAATGTCACTTTGGAACACCTCTTGAAATCTATAGCGGATGAGTTGTATACGGGGTCCTGCTCAGGGCCTGGACTGCAACCCAAATTCAGAAACTTTCGTCTGTCTGTCGAACAAAATTTCATGTGGAAGTACTTATTTGAAGAAAACTAGAAGCGGTCGTCCGTAATGAAAATTCAATCAACGGAAGTGCATCTAGCAATTACGCATCTGAGTCATTCACGGGATCAGACTCAGCGAGCCCGTTCGTCCGACTGGCGGCAATGGCATTAATGCGCTCATTAATAGTAAGAAATTGCATAATATGTTTTTTAATGAGCACAGAAACAAACACCTCCATCGGTTACTACAGAGTCAACAATTCCTTAGGTATAACATCACGTATATAAAAATTAGCAGTAGTATAGGCTGAAACAGCTCGAAGGCCAGCCGCTAAAACAATCAATCATGACCAAAATCGCTGCTCTAGAGAAAGACCATTGAGACATGATAACTAAATACTTCATGGCGTGATTAAAATTTTGTAGCAAGTGGAACAAGACTGAACGCAACCATGCATGTTTTTGTCTGATAGGAGTCCCGCCATCAGCCGTATCAGATGAGACTGTGATAGTCTAATGTTGCTCAATATTTGCAAACAATTTTGACCAAATATTGTCTCAGTATTTCCTATGTATAATTTAAGAAATCAGCATTTGGTCACTAGGCATCATAAAGCAGAATAGACACGATGAAACAACAGAACACTACCTCTGCAGCAATAAATAACTACATTCCAAGTGTACTATAGCGTGAGTGAGTGAGTAGAGTTTAACGCCCCACTCGACACAATATAGGTCATTTCGGAGGCGGAAAGTGTACTATAGCAAAACTGTATGAAGTGTGCTATAGTAATATTATACAGTACTGTAGTATGCTACGCTAATAGTAAGTATATATTTTAAACTATGTAGAAATTAGATTGACGCTGTATATAGTACATGATATTATATCTATAGTATTATAGCACTGTTTTCAGCTATGGTACACTTTTCGCCTAACACATACGTTTTTGCTCCTTTCAAATTTTCAGTTTCTGGATATTGCGCCAACATTGGACCAATGCGTTTCTTTGACAGTACATCTTTTATCTTTTATACTGCAAACTGAACAAAGGATGTTGATTGGTTGGTTATCGACAGAGGGCAACGAGGTAAATGAAGTGATCATCACTGCTGATGTACGAACTCACGATGAACATTTAGTTGACGAGTTCATTTCTCGTATTGAAGGCAGTAAAGTGTTCGGAATGGATGACGTGTTGTCGCACTATGCTGAAGGACAGCGGCAACCTGGTACGACGTGCTTCTCAATAGTGTTGGTTGACCTTATCGTTGACAGCGACAGCAAACGGCCAATCAGTAGGCTTTTCGATTTTCCTGTGTCCACTTATAAATAGATCTCATAACTGCTTACATCAGCTGAAATATTTCTTGTAATTCATTTTTCACGCAGATGAACAATTTGTAAGTGCTGTAACAATATGAAACAATGCAACGCCAGCTTTACAGGCGACCCAATATAAATTATTATATACATTATTCCAATATCACGACCATCTGCTGTTCTGTCCTATGGTGAGCACGCATTCTTGTTCAAACGAGGAGTGGAACTCTAACTATGGGTAACTCAGTATTACATTACTGCATTTGAATACTACATTCTGAATCATATAATGATTTTCGCATGTTGATGCAAGTTAGCTATACGTTGTGATTTACGTTGTGATTGGTATTACCGCATCAAAGAAATTATGAAATACAATGACGTACATTCCATTGATTTCGCTCTGCATGCACTTTGGTAATGACAGATTGTATTGTGTATGTATCAGCAGCAGCAGCTGATGCTGTCACAGAAGGTAAACCAGTAAGTCCCCCAATTGCTGCATCGGTATCGACTCCAAGTGTTCAGGTCGACGCAGAACGTAACGTTGATGAAGTAATTCAACCAAAGAAAGCAGCCATGTCAACAAAATCTGGTAAATTTTCTCTTCAGTCGCAGTGTACATTTGACAGAACTGTCCATTTTTAATTTTTTAAGGTACTTTGCCCTTTGAACTAAATTCGATAATTTGGTTGTCAACGTCGCCAAAGCAATTTGCAATCTGTTAAAATTTAGGTACTTATTATTTTTTCATTTTAGAAACAGTTAAATTTTAACACCATTTATTTACTTGCATTGCTGTCAATGGTTTGATTTGCTGTTAAGCTTGCTGATATGTGGCAGGCAAAAATACGGCGTCACTTTGTTATGCAGCTTGTAGCTGTATAAATATTAATCAGATTAGACATTCGCAGCATGAAATCACAATTTATTTGAATTAGTTTTAGTTGAAACACAGGTGAAAAAATGATTAAAAATGACGAGATATTCCTTTGAAACAATTTTATCAAACGTATGTTAGATACAATCATATTCGTGACAGATATATGAATGGATTTACTGTATCCATTTTATTGAGGAAATGAATGGCAGTCTGCACACTGAAATAACTATCTCCGTTATTGTTCGATTTTCAGATTAACAGTGTCTTCACGATACCTAGCATTAGATTGTAAAAAATAAAATAATAGATTGTTGTGCTTGCACAGGGTGGGCCTAAAATAGTAATACCTACTGAATTATCAATAAATCCTATTAAATTGCATTAACGCGTGCCAATAAGATACGTCAACTTAAGGTGTCAAACAAGTAATACAATATTACCATTTGGATTTAAATATTCTGTGTATAACCTAATTTTTTTTCGAGCCAAGATGTGCGACGCGACAATTTGACATTGAACGTTTCAACTCTCAGAACAATATGTGTTTCATACTACTTTGCTACAGCAGGTTTACTGCTCTGCCGAATGATGGCACAGCTAGCAAAGTCAGCTCTCAGCAAAGCAGGCAAACACCTCTGTTAAGCGCGAAACTGTTACTCATGCATATACGTCATCTGGTGTTCAATCTCCATGGAGATAGAACACCAGATGACTAATTTCTGTTAAATGACCCCTGGCTCTTGGACCATGTCTGTTCTTGTCGATGAATGTCTGTTCGTGTCTGTGTTCGTCTGTATGTTTCGTCCCCGAGGATTTTCACATTCTGTGTCTCTGTGACTGGTTCAGCCCTGTATTGGTACTATTGCATTGAACCCTGTATGTCATACTTCTAGCTGAGACTTCCTGAGCACCTACCACTCTCTCATGTTAATAACGAAATGATCCTGATTGTTGCCTAATTTGGTGTAAATTTGATCCATATATATTAAGTTACAAGCCCCGTTTTTCATCTATCTTGTAAATTGTGCATTTTGTGCATGTTGTTTAGCTTACAGTTTTTAATAGCTGCACTTTCTTCAGACGTGTTATATGACACTGAATTTTAAGAAACCTATTCAATACGCAGTAACACGATCTTCATTTGTATTTGGATGAATTACAGAGCGAATGATGTTTGACGAAGACGAAATGGCAGTATCGCAGGACGAACACGAGAAGACAGAATACATATCAGCAACAGAGAATACTATGCTTTGTGAACTTGTCATCACATATGAAAGTGAAGCAATAAATACACAGCAACATCAAGCAACATATTTGAAAAGCAAACATAGCACTGAGGCAGATAGTTTTGAAGGAAGTCTTGCAACTGGTGAAATAACACGCGTTATTAATCAGACAGATCATAAACCATGGATACAACCAGAACAAGAAGTCAACAAACAACTAATTGCATCTACTGAGCAAGAATTTCCCTTGGGTGGATATGTTAAAACTAATACTGAAGTTGGTGAAACTGCAGGACTGACAGAAAAAGGAGCAGATGAAAAAAGTGTATCGTATGAAAGTACAAAAGAAACAGAAATGCAACAGCTGGAGGCTAACTACAACGAAGACGTTGAAATACCAACTGATTTACAAGTTTTGCAGCCGCCACTGGTTGAGTCAATAACACAAGAAAATACTAAGTCGTCGGAAGACACTGGTGATAACACACAGATCGTGCTCAAAACACCAAATGTTGATACTGAAGTCAAAATAGGACATGAAATGGAACCAATGCAGTCAGATGAAGTTGGTGAAGTTGACCTGTCCACAGAGGCATTCACAGAAGAAACAAAGACAGAGAAAACGGACAAACAGATGTTTACGGCTCAATCGGATATTCCAGTGTTCAGCGCCTTAAGAGCTACTGAAGTCAAAATAGGACATGAAATGGAACCAATGCAGTCAGATGAAGTTGGTGAAGTTGACCTGTCCACAGAGGCATTCATAGAAGAAACAAAGACAGAGAAAACGGACAAACAGATGTTTACGGCTCAATCGGATATTCCAGTGTTCAGCGCCTTAAGAGCTACTCAACATGTGCTGGATGATTCGATAAAATATACACTGCAGCGTTCCCAGGAAGACGCTCTAGTCGGGGAAGTAGAAATTACAGCGGAGCATCAAGAGAAAATTATTGTGCAAGCTTCGACAGAAGCTGAGGATGAATCACTCCAGACTGACGACTTCGTCAACGTCACAAGAACCAGCAAAGAAATGACTTTTGTAGCTGCAGTCAAAGAAGCTGAAATGGCAGATCAGAACGAAGTATACAAGATCCAGCCAGAAGAGCATGCTCTAAAGGAAAGTGAGAATGACCCTGCTGAACATCCACTGCTGGTCGTTGATTATGAAGCTCTAACAGAAGTTAAAGAAACTACAAACACACGGACGAACGAGACGGAAGTAATTGTAGTTTCGGTGAACAAAGATGACGTTAAGTCATACAGACCTGTGAAGGAGGAAGGTGTGTCTGCAGTGTCTGAAGTGTCTGCAGTCGAGGTGGCACAGAATATTCAGCGACTGTTGGAAGAACGACAAGAAACCGAAACCGAAGCAGCGGAAGATGCTGTAATAAACGAAATTAAGAAAAAAATCATCTTGGAGTTTGAGCTGACTACTGAAGTAATGTCATCAATAGATATAAGCGACGTAGAGGTGCAACCAGAGGAATTACTTCAAGAACCATTAGCTGATACAGAAGCGCAAAAAGTGACGGGCGTTGACACCGCACATCTTTGCGCAGGAAAAAAAATAGAGAAATTTACGGTTGATCACGAGCAAGTAGAACAAATAATATCAATAGTAGATAGTGGGGAAAGAGATGTATTGACGGAGAGTGTTGAAAAAGGCAAGGGAACTCAAGATGAAGCGTTGCAAGTGGTGGAAATGCACGAAGTAGCAGCAATAGAAGCGGAAGGTGTGAGAGCCAAAACTGAAACTAAACATGCAGAAGAAATATCAGAACAGCACAGTGTTGCGCACGAAGAGATAGTTGATGTAGTAACTATGGTGTCATCTGAAACAGTTGACATGGCTGTATGCCATAAAGTTGTAGAGCAACCAGTCTATGAAGATGAAAAATTCAAGCAAATACCTATTGAGAGTGACATAGCAGCCACTAGTGAGCAAGATGAAGAGTCATACGAAACACATACAGGAGAAATAATTCAACAAATGGCAGACATGAAGAAATCTAAAGTCGTGGTTGAAGATTGGCCACAATCCGCAGAGTACACATCCACGGACATTTGTATTATAGAAACTGAAATTCTGACTGAATTAACGAGTGACGTCATGGATATTTGCACGATTCAGCCGGAAGAAAAAGATGAAAAGGAATTAGAATATCAAAGGTTTGAAACGCAACAAAAAGCTGAACCTTCAGAATTAGTTGAACAAGTCACCGTAGGGAAAATAGAAGCAGCTGACAGACATTTGCCTATTAGCAAAGACGAAATGGCAGTATCGCAGGACGAACACGAGAAGCTACAGATGCAAAAAGTAAGTGTTAAAGAAATTCAGCCTCTAGCAACCCGGCCTATGGATGACGATATAGCAGAATCTACACGAACGACAATTCACGAAGCCGCATTTGACAGTAAAGTAACAGTTGATACTGTTCCGTCAACGACAACGCAGGACGATGCTTTGAGGCCGAGTTACATTCTTGGAGAGCAGTTCCTGTTGAAAGGTCAAGACGTTGAAGTGAAAGAACCAATAGCAATGGCAAAAGTGGAGTATGTTGGTGTAACATCAACCGAAACAAAATTATTAGCCGTCGAAGACATGGAGCACGTTGAAGAAGAAAACAGTCAAAACGCATATGAAGAAATACTATCAGATAGTGTCGAGCTGTCTATGCGTCAGCCGGATAGTTTATCACATAACAGAGAAGTAAGTGAAGCTGAGACAACCACAGAGAAACTCAAGCCTCTGACAGAAACGGACATATCAAACGAATCTCAGTTTGCAGATGAGACTGCGAGTGAAGAGATTGGCAGAGATCAGTCATTAGAAATTATGCTATCATTGCAAAAGTCCGACGATGAAGAGATAGGATCTCTAGAAGTAGCAAGTAAAGTCGCTGAACCAGTTATGGTGAAGCTGGTGGTAGATAGTTCACGGTCCATGGAAGTGATAGAAGCATATAAACCTCAGCAGGAAGACACATTTACAATGGACAAAACAGAAAAAGAAGCGTTGCCGATTGAAGAGAAGCCAGAAGTGATGCAATTTTATCCAGATTTTAGAACCGCAACAGCTATTCACGATGTGTTTGATGATTCGCTACAATGTGAGCTGCAGTGTTTCCAGGAAGACACCGCAGTCGGTGAAGTAGAAATTATAGCGGAACCGCGTGAGAAAACGATGAAACGAGTATCGACAGAAGCTGAAGATGAATCACTGCAGACTGACGACTTCGTCAACGTCACACTTAGAGAAAAAATGACATTTGTCAAAGAAGCTGAAACGGCAGATCAGAACGAACCATACAAGATCCAGATAGAACAGAATGTTCTGAAGGAAAGTGAGAATGAACCTGCCAAATCAAAATCAACATCTGAAAGTGATATCATGCGTGAAGAGCGGAAGCCGGTGGAAATAATGGAAATTAAACGTGACGCAATAGAAGAAATTTCCGTTTTGGTGCCTCAGGAAGAGATTGCTAAACCGGAAGTAGAAATGGAAATGAACATCCCTGCACTGGAAGTAACATCTGCTGGTCAAGAGGCCGTTCCGTCACTACTTATAAAAGCGCAGTCAGTCCGAGTAGCTAGTGGTGAAACAGAACTAGTCATGCAGGAACCAGAGCAGTTAGAAGCTGAACAGACTGAGCTAGAATCGTTAGCGGTGGAAAGTTTAGTTTTGCTACGAATAGAAACTGAAGAATCGTCGATGCATGAATTATGCGAAGGAGACAAAAGCCAAGCAGCACGAGACATGACACGCCATGTTTTTGTCGAGCATGTTTCAGAAGTAATTGAAGGGTCTAAACACGAATCGGTAACATGTGATGAAAGGATGGCAGCCACAAAAGAAATGCCGAAGATAACGACACTTGAAAACCTAACGGAGTGTACAAACATAGACTTAGCTCTGCTACATGAAGCCGAACTTATTCATTTCGCTCCAGACGAAACTATGACGTATGATGCTGAAACGGTGTCGCAGTCAACAGTCGCCCATGAAATAACAGCAGCCATTGTACGAGTTGAAGAGCGAGGAGATGTGACTGGAACACCTTCCGAAAGTCTCGAGGCAATTATTCTTCAAGCTCCAGAAGCAGTGTCGTCAGTGCTTGAGGAAATTCGAGGTGGATCTGACAAAGAGTTGGAATGTGACTTGGAATATTGGAATATCTCGGAACGGCCTCTTGACCAGTCAAATGAAGAATTTCTGTTTCTGCAAAGCAAACTTACGCCTAACATACTGAGCAAAGAAATCAACCAGGTGACAGAAATAGAGGCAACATCTGAAGCCTGTGCTGCTTTACAGTCTGTTAGCTCTTGTGTGATGGAGCAGATGATGCTAAAAGTACTGCAGCAGACTCTAATGGATGATACTGGCGTCGTGTACCCTCAGGCATCATCTCCTGAATGTGAAGCGTTTCGCCCATCAGACTGTGAAGATGAAAAATCGTCGCAGCTAAATGAAACTGCTACAGAGGAAAAAAAATCATTCGAACATGAGTGTTTGATCGAATTAGAGAAGGATGAGACATGTGACGCTAAAGCGGCAGAAATACATACGTCAGCAGCTGATGAACTTAGTACTTCAGAAGAAATGGTAGAAAACGATTATACTTCTGACACTTCGATCATCATGCAGATGCTCGCTGGTGAAGCTCAGCTGCTTCAGACAGATTTGGACGAACCAGTTTCAAGCCAAGCACGTGGAACTGATATTGCAGATTTCGCGTTAGAACGTGAAGTACCAGCTGACGACTGTGTGAAGGTAGCAACCAGCAGTTATGTAGACCGTATGACGGCAGAATTGTCTATAGATAATTCAGCAAATATTATACAGGAAGTAGCCTCTAGTATTGTCACTAATATACTGCAGTCTGCTGCACATCTGAAGTCAGCCGAAAAATCTTATTTTGAAGACAGTGAACCTATGAAATGCAGAGAACTGAGTTTGCCACAGACGTTAAGTAGTGAAAGTGGACAGTCAACGGTACTTCAAGTCATTCGATCAGTGAAACCGGACGGCGAGATTGTGGAGCAGGTTGTCACTATGGATTCAGCATCTGCCGTGGAGTCACTTGGAGCCCTTCCATCTCCACAAACCAGTGTGTGTGAAGAAAGTGGAGAGGAGTTGGAGCCAACAGCTATTTTATCATCAGCTGTAATTGTATATGCAGACACGGTAGAAGAGAGGCCAGACAGTGAGACAGAGATGACTGAGTACGAAGAATTCCTGCCTGATGGTACTCATCTTCGACGGAAAGTTATCAAGACAACACGACATGAAGCTGTTACCAGACGAGTTTTGATGGAAGAAATTCCAGCCGAACATGGTCAGTTTGAACCAGAAGCAACACTAACCTTTCTACGCTACTCAGACCGTGCTGACGAGGGACCAATGACTGTTACTCTAAGTGATGTCACTGTCCAGGATACTCTCTTAGACGGTCGTTCAATTGTCACGCATTCAACATTGACTGACCAGCACCAGTTAGTCATGGAAAGAACATTCGTGGATGGAGTGGGCAGTACAGAGAATGGCGATTTTAAGACAACGGACAACACGTTTTCGACGTTTTCGTCATCTGATGTGACAGGTAATACCTTCATCATCATCATCAGCTATTAGCTCCCCTGCGTGATTCAGGGCGGAACCCCGGCGAATATCAAACATTTAAAACACTGCCATAACACAGGCGAACCCAGGTTTTTACAATGGAGGGGTTCACAAGAATTTTCTAAAAGGGGACCGAGCCAGGGTTCTGGGGGACAAAGTCCCCAGAAGCTGAAGCAAAATATAGAATTAGCGTATGCGCACAGTTTTTAACGTTTTCCTGTACAAAATTTAGGATTTGATATAGACGGGAGCAGAGCTTGGAAGGTATTTTTGTGCATACACAAAATAAAAAAATTCAATGGGGTTGAACCCCTTTAGCTCCCTCTGGGTACACCAGTGCTCTGATACTTAAATGGTTATGGCGTAAAAGAAATTTAGTCCTCAATTTGACCATCCGTGTGTCAGTTAATTATTACTACTGACAGTCTGGAGTCAGCTAATACAACAGCTAAGCAAAACAGCGTTGCCGTGACAACCATTTGTGCCTCACTCTTTAGCGGTCGTCTCACATTAGCCCCCGAGTATGAAGTTGATCGGACCACCCAGTACTGAGTTATTACACTTTTTATTTAAATACGTTACGTGACCTTGTGACCTTCGACCTTTTGACCTTGGAGTCATGTCACGTGATGCCACTTGAGGGGTCAATCGCTGTACCAAGTTTCAACTGGATATGAGTTAATTAAGTGATATTGCCTATTGTTAAAGTCGTGATACTTTACCAAACCGCAAATATTATATAGAAAAAAACTGCAGACTATCAAATGTAACATTCCGACAGATCTGCTGGTTGACAGTGATTATTCCAGGCATGGTTTCGGGGGAATTTGGAATTCCCCAGAAAAATTTTACGATAGGCTTTTGGTTTTGTGAGATTCCGTTAATATAGTCAAGGATGCCTAGAGTAAATGGTAATGACTGATATACATGATTTGGACATGGATCCAATTTTCCCAGTCCAATAAATACATGGATGAATCCATTCCATGTCCAAATTTGTGACATACATAGATGATTCCATGGAGAGCTATATAGTCAGTGTGCAGTTACGGGTAAAATGTGCCACAACTCAGTATTTGGGACATTGTATCCTCTTCATACTTTTCAAACTTGGCTGGTAACATTTGAGGCCATGCACAACTATTTGGGTACAAACTGCTTGCAATATCAACGCCGATTGCCTAGAAATAGGGTTAAAAATTCTGGGCTTTATAACCAGTATTGCAAACATCTGAAATTGGTGTACATGTTCATCACAAGGCACCTGTGACGGGACCCATATTACGTTAACTGATACACTCACAAAGTGCACTGGTTGTAAATTCACTAACAACATCATGATACTTTACTAAAACGGCAAATATTATTGGGAAAAAACTGCATACAGTCTATCCAAAGTTGTATAAGCAGACGCTCGAAAACAGCAAAAATTAAATGTTATAAATGATTAGCATGAAACACATGCGCTAGCTTATACATTTAAAGCTGCAAGTTGACCTATAGAAGGGCATTTTTGACGGCTTTTGGAGAATTTGAACCCCAAAATTTTGTCGGCCATCGTGTGGACCCCAAAACGCACTTCCTTACGTCAGAACGTGTGTTTTGAGCCATTGTGCGTCAAAATCCATCAGGGGTCTCTTCAGTAGGCGAGTTCGGGGAAAAATAAAAATTAAAAAAGAGAGGCAAAGTGTGCAAAGTTTTATCGTAATCGGTTAGGTGGTTTTGATTGTGTGAAGTTTAACCATTCCCATTGGATTACCATGTCGCCGTTAACCCTGCTTTGAACTATCGTTCCGCTGTGATTTCTGGTGAGAACGTTAACGTGTGGATGATAAGTCGTTGGGTGTTCAGATTAATGCGAGACGCGTAAAGTTTCTCTATAACATGCATAAATGTCGTAATCATCATGCGGTTGTATAGAAAGTGTATATGTTGTTTCACAAAACTAATTTAGGCTACTTAAATGGCCCCCCTCTAAAGAAGCACATGCAGGCGGCTACAGAGGTGCTGTCAAGCAGTTAAGCAGTTGACAAAAAGCAGTAGAAAACAGATTAGTTTTAAGCTTGGATTTGAAAGTAGAGAGAGAAAGAGAGGGTAGCAGTTTAACATAGCAGGTGGCAGTGAGTTCGAAGTCAGGGGGCGGCAGTGCTGAACGATCGTCTGGCAAATTATGTCCGTCGAAATGGCACGCACAAAAGTGGGACGGACGACGATCGAGTGTAGTGTGCGCTCGTGCACAACGACATCTGCTGACTCAGATACTGCGGAGATGTCGTCTGCCAGCTTGTAGTTAATGCGCTGCTCGACAGGCAGCCAGTGTAGAGTCTGAAGCTGCGTGTTCACATCTGAACATCGAGGCGCTTCCAGAACCGTACGCGTCGCGTTGTATTTGGCTCGCTGTAGCATCTGAATGGTGCGGATGGAGCACCGTATAGAACAGAGTTGCAGTAGTCGATTCTCGAGAGAATCAGGCTGCATTTGAGCCTCTGTGCTAAGTCCAGCGTAGTAGATGTGGCGGATCGCTCGCGTGGTAATTGCATGATAGTGCTACGGATGACGCGTGGTTATCGACAGTGAGGCGACGACCGAGAGTGACGCCGAGAACTCGCGTCAAGTCCGCCACGGGCATCAACATCAGCGAATGATACTGACTTCAGAGATGATACCGCTCGCAAATGTGTTGCTGTGTTTCAGGCTAGTTTGATTCAGTTACAGCCCATTCTGCATGTACCACTGCCTGTCGTCAGCTTGTCGATATCAGCTTTAGTTGACTGGTAACAACTACCTGTTGAGCCCCACCTTATAGCGTCAGCGAACAGCCGGGCACTGCTGTAGCGCCGACGCGATGTTGTTCCGGATGCGTCTGACCTTGTCAACGAAGAACAAACTGAACTTGCCGACGAGGTCCGCGCATTCCGAGTCGTCGTAGATGACATTCTGTTGGCTAGTGACTGCGCAGTTTGCCATGTGGCCGGAGTGTCACATGATGTTTGCTGCAAATGCGTCCTGATGTGGTCAGCGCGTGACGTCATGGTGCTGGCCCGTGCTGCATTGCACGCCGCCTTGTACATCAACATAGAAAGTTTTACCTAACAAAGAACATTAGACAATGGTTGTTTCTATAGTATAACCGAGATTCGAGATAGAAATACTGAAGGTAGTCTGAGATGTCCGTGGAGGCAATAGTACGCCTTTTAAATAGTAAATTTAAATATATTTAATGAGGAAACACGTTAGTTACACCATCACTGAAAAAGTGGTGCGAATATCTCTGTTGTTTGACTTTGAATGAGCTGTATACATCTTTATCTTCAATAAACTGCTGGACACCCGGTACAGCACATCTGGCAGCGGTACAAGGAATAACAAAAGCTGATTTTTTTGGGGGGGGGAGGAGGAGGGTTATTTCTGTATTTTTTACCGAACACCCAGTGGCAGAGCTGACAATGGGTCAGTGGGTAAATCGGGTTTCTACTAAGTCGACCATATTTATCTATAAATTCATATTCCTGTCTTACACCATCACTGAAAAAGTGGTGCGAATATTTCTGTTGTTCGACCATATTTATCTATAAATTCATATTCCTGTCTTCATGTTTAAGGCCCTGAAAACAAAAAAACTGTATACGTTTGAACGTCAGCAAATTTGTAAATTCTGCTCACGAAATACGGAAGAATATGCCCACAGTTTTCATAGAAAACGAAACTCCTTCATCACTTATTATAGCACTAAATCAACATTGCACAAATATCACTCAAAGCACTCGGGATTATTGTTCGTTCTGAGTATAGAATAAATGATGTTGGTTTCTTAACTGTTCTTTGAAAGCAGTGGCGCCGGAACGAAGTTGAAAGTTGGAGCACCGATCCGGCGCAAAGCCTGGAAAAATTTCTTTTTGGTCGTGCCCTCCACTTTTTGGCTCTAAAATCTGTTCTTCTACACACGGCGCCCCCTGTGCCCAGCCATTTGTAAAAGTGCACGTGCCCCCGTGCCCTATGGAGTCGGCGCCACTGTTGGTAATAAAGCTATAGAACGCTTTTTGCTTGTTTATGATTTTTTTCGATTATAAAACAAGTTGCCATTTGAAGTCCTGCAGAATGCAGTGCGCGAAAAACCTGCAGACCTAGAGGAATGGACACTTCTTAAATTTCGTTTGTGGCTTGTTTTGAAGTATTTTAGGAACGGGAAGTTTCGGGAATTTTGATACTGGCATAATATTTTTTCGAAAATATGGTCATTTTGCTTATTTATATGTTCATATTTAATATTTTTGAATATATATGTCATATTTGGAAATTGGTGTAAAATTATTTTAAATTATCTCTGCCGTTGTCGTATGTTTATCCTAAGTTTCTCACATATTTATCGTAAGTTCGTCATAAAATTCCTTGTAAATAGGGCCCATGGTTACTACCAAATCTCAAATTGAACTGCCTTCGTAGGGAATACTGCCAAACCAAAAATGTCACTGCCAGACGACTTTCAAAATGTCAGGTTTCATTTCTAGATACCGCACTGCTATTCATATCTATGGCAGAATTAATTAGCGAAATTACTAATTTCCATTGGCCAACTGAACAGTGTTGGCCAAATTATTAGAAATCGCGTAGCCGTTGCAGTTTCGGTGTAAGTTCTTGTACATACAAACAAATTCAGTGAGTATATTGGGGTTTGCAGTTGTAAATGATATTGCTAAATGATTTGGCAGCCTAAATAATGAATTTTTGTACTATTCTATGATTTTCTATAAAAATTTGCATTCAGTGAAAAACCACACGTGTTCTGATCCACAGACATAGTGCGTTCCTATGGTGTGTTCTTGTTAAAATTTAACGTTTCTTGCTAGTTATAATTAGTAAGATATGCAAATTAAGTCAACTGAGTAGTTAGTACATGTAAATTCTATTGCTACTTCACTGATTGTGTCCGTATGATGTAGTGATGACGTCATTCTTAGTACGCGTGTTTACAATTTGCTATCTGGACAGTTTTGTGTTGAAAAATGGTGAAAATAGTCGACCTTCGAAAAAGCAAAAACTGACGAAGCTGGTGAAAGATAAACGACAAAATTGGGTAACGAAATTTCAGATATGGACTGAAGAAGATTAGGAAAGGGCAAGTAATCAATTTACACTTATTCCGAATATCTGAAAGTGGTTTGCTGAGTGTCGGTTACGTTGGAATTCCAGCCGCCAAGCGCGTTATCGGGTTTACAACCATGTAAACATGTACTGTGAAGGTGGCGTTTAGCGACGAGAGCGTCATTCAGTGCAAGGACCAACAAGTGCAGTACGTCCATCGCATGTCTGGAGAAAGTTTCCGAGAGGAATGTGTTGTCCAGCACGTGAAGATCACACGCAGATGATGGTGTGGTGTCACAAGCGTGTTTGGTACTGGCCGTTTGCACATCGTTCAAGGCCATATGAAGTGCAAAAATATTGTAAAAGCGTTAGATTCTTCAGCTGAATGAGTGAGCCAGCAAGCGATGCCTCTCTGGTACTGGAGACCTCATTTTCATGCAACACGGTGCCTCACGGTGTTTCTGGATGATATAGCATTGAAAATCTACCATGCCCGGGTAACAACCCAGATATGAATCCTATCGAAAATCTATAAAGCCTTCTGAAGTCCTAAATGTAGGCCTACAAGAAAACCATCACAAACAAGCAACGCCATGATTGGGAACTTATTTCAGTGCGCATACGCGACAATCGTGTACGCGGTGCTTGTAAAGAACTGATCAATTCGATGTTGGCTCTTGTTGCAGCACTGAACAGAGCTAAAGACTAATTTGCCAAATACTGAACGTATACTATGCTTCATTTTGATACGCTGTTGTGCTATTTTTATCGTTATATTGGCTTCACATAAAGGAAAATCGACTTAATACGAATAGGAAACTAAGAAAGCAATATCATGAAACTAATTTCTAATAATTTGGCCAACACTGTACACTCTAAACCAGGAAAGTACGTCCGCGACCTTGGGATATACATCGATAGTGACATGTCAATGAAGACCCATGTGTCGCGGACCGTGTCCAGCTCCTGCGTCACATATACGTAGCATCCGTCGTTCCGTCTCTAAGCCCTTTCTGATGTCGCTCGTCTCAGCGATGGTTTTGGTTAGTCTGGAATGAATGAATGAGTAGAGTTTAACGCCCCACTCGACACAATACAGGTCATTTCGGAGGCGGATTTGGTCAGTCTGGACCACGGCAGCGTCACACTCAACGGCATCACAACGCGTCTAATGAATTGTTTGCAGTCGGTGCTCATCGCGGCATACGCCGAACTCGACTTAGAACAGCTGGCGATCGTGCCTTCGGTGCAGTCACACCACTGACGACCACAGACTTTGTCAGTTGCCTTTGCAGCCATCTAGGCTTACGACAGGCTAAATATTGTCGAAATTGCTTACTTACACTTTGTTGATAAATGAGTCTGCGCGTCATGTGATGAACTTGTAGAAACGCATGTGGTGCTGGACAGAGTTGAAAGGACGGAGCTTGCAGCCGAAGAAATTATAGAAGAACCAGATATAGGCGAGTTCCTGCAAACGCTTTTTTCTGATATCGCATGTTGGAAAGATTTGATTGATTTACTTTGTATAATCTACACCAGACAGAAAATGTACGTGTGAGTGTTAGTAAAAGTTTTTATTACAGGACCATGTGAGCAAAGAGCGTAAATGAAGACAATATGAATACACCGATTTATAATGAATTTTTAAACTAACAGTGACTAAAGAAGATTTGGTTATATGATTCGAAATTCCACTTTTTTAGTAATTTTTGTTTTGCAACAAACATGGAGAAATGTTATTCTGATTAGTCACAAAACTCTACGCGAGTTAAAGCGACGTTTATGCGACGCTTATGCACTCATGCAGGGCTGCTGAAACGACTGCGCGTTACGGACAGTGTAGGGATGTCCGTCACTCAGTTTCTTGCTGCTAAAAGTTCGAACTTGGTTTTGTGTTGCGATTGTGGGCAGCAAACTTATGCACGGTAGCAGGGTAAACGTAAACGTAGCTACTGCTGTTGCAGATGCTTATAATATTTTATGCCTTGTATGTTGTGCCAGTTCCCGCTTCGGGACTTTTCTCTTGCATTGGCGCAGATGACGGAGGTATATAATAGCAGTGTATTGAAACGAGGCATTAGTGCATGCAATGCTGTATTGCACGGCTTACTACCGTGCATGCCTCGCCGACAATGCATATACCTCGGCATTTGATAACGGTGAAACAAGAATGTGTAGTAATATTGTCAAGTTTTGCAGTGTAGTCGAAAATGATGTGTAATCCCGTGTGCGAAAAGTGCCAAACGCGATTTGGACTGTACATGGACCACGGTGTGCAACTTCACCCTTCGCGAAATATGGTCCATTTGTAACTTCGTACATAATTTACAAAATTTTACTAACAAGATGTTGTTTTATAGGTTTTTGATGATGCTGAATTGATTTGTGACATTTCAGGTTGATCTTACACTTCTTGTTCATGCTGCATCGGAAATGGTCCTTTAATGGCGACTTGAGAACCAAACCCACCTCATTTCTCCAGTACTTTCTCACCCATCTTCTGTTTGGCGAAGTTGAGAAGACTGTAAACGTTGCTTGCCAGTTCCTTGTCCAGAACACAAAAGTCACCGTCAGGTGAAACACCAGCCTAAGGACAGTGGGTTCAGGCAAACTGTCCAGACGCCCCCTTCAATCGTTTACCCCTTGCTATCCATGTAAGAGTGCGTGACAAGAACCGAGCTCGTTAGCAACCAGTCTCAAGTCTACATTGGAAGTGATTACCAGAGGATCCTTGATCTTGAGAAGCGTTGCTACAAGGCGTTCTTCGACATGCGCCTCTGATTCGCTCGCGACATATGGCGCTACAGAAATGTGTTTTGATTGATTGTTTGATTGTAGGAGACCGGTGGCTTTTGTCTACCAGACTTTGTGAAGAAAGTTGTCAACATTTGGTTTACTTGATTTGCTGGAAGACACTCCTACTGGGCAGAAGACATTTCATGGTACTGTAATCAACCAGAGGGCAGAAGATGTCACTTGCCATTTCAGACAAGCTTCAGTTGTCTGCGTCATTAGCATTAGACGTCACCAACCTGCAAAAACCAGTTATCAAATCCAGGCCACTCCGATTTGATGCCTTTGAGCTGGACAAACGTCTGGATTTGGTTTCAGTAGACTTCATTTATGTGTGGGCACTTGCCAACTACTGTACTGCTAAAGGTGTGTTGTAACAACTCTAAGAACACAAACAAGGAGGATGAAGAAGACGCAAGAAAAGTGCAAGATGACTTTGATGATTAAGGCATCACAGTGCAGATGATCTTCTGTTCAGACGGGCATGGTGAGGACAGTATACTTGATCAAGATAATACGGTTCTAGGCTTATTTGGTCTAACAGCAGATAAAAACAGAAAACCCAAATGACAATCAGGAAAAGTGTGGAGAATAGCAGCATCAGTGTGAAACCCAGGTTAGTCTGTCAGTGAAAAAAATGAGCAAAGGATTAGCAAAGTTGGTGCTACCAACGCAAAAGAATTCGCTCCATTGTTCAAAACTCCCCGTACAGACTATGCGATACTGTACACTACTGTTCTCAGGTTGATTCAGGAATTTCTGCGTACGTTGTTGGCCCCGAAAAGAGAACCCTCATCACACTAGTCCTTGACCTTTATCAATGTGCCCGCAAGATCCGGCAGTCCAAACTGAACACAAACTTGGTCTTATTCACGGCCCTGCATTCTCTTGGCGAAATCCTGGATGTTAGTGGCATTGACACATGCTCCATTGAAAGTGGCACATACACTTCAGCAGCACTGCGTGGGATCTTCGGTGGAGACCTGAAGCTCTTCATGCACAATGTGATGCGTTCAAGAAGTCTTTGAATGCACGTAGTCAGGCTATATGGCGGAATTCAGTGCTAGTGCTCACAGAATATGAAACCACAACAGGCGGACACAGGAGAAAGAAAGCTGGCCCACTTTCTTACACAGTACCTGGAGGAGGTAGAAAGTCACCAGCATCTCACAAGCTCTTGTCGCAGTGGTGACTGGGAAGGCTACTTGGCTGCATCATAAAGTACTTCTTTGCACGATATCTCAAACTGTGCTCGCCTAATGCCAGTTCACTTGGCTCAGATGAATGTCCTAGAACAAGAAGACCAAACAACTTGGGAGCATTGAAATCGCATGTTTGTCGTGGACAAATCGGAAGTGCGTTTCACTACATTGTTTACTGACAAGGCACTGGAACAAGAGATCAAAGACCTGAAGCGTCATGGCGAGATTGTTGGATTGAGTCAGGATGATTCAGGTCTCGATCGTCTCGGTCCTCAGCTAACCCGCATGGTGAAGCAGTACATCAGTGGTTTCCCAAGATTCTCCCAGATTTCAGCTGTCTGGAGATTTTGGTGTAAGCAAAGTGACAAATACTCTGAAACTTCGTCACTCCATTCAAAAGCACTCTGGTGGCCTCTGTAGAATCCGGCTTCCTCTGTTCTTGTACCTAAAAATGCCAGAGAAGACATTCTGCAGTTCAAACACCTAGGTTTCGGTGGGTCAGAAGAGATCAAACTGCGAGAGGTGCGAGAACTGCCTTGTCATCCAACAAAGCAGACCTGAGTTAGTGCCCAAGCTGGAGGACACTATCGGAGAGTTTGAAATGTCGGTGGTGCCACTCTCTCTGTGTGTAGTGGATGGTTCACTCTACGTCCTGCAGGCAAAGCCAGTTTGATGCATTGCACTGAAGCAAAGCTGTAGACAGATCTATCTTATCCTCCCGTCTCAGACCCTGGCATGGCCAATGTCAGAGACCCTGGCACGGCCCCTGTACCAGACCCTTGAGTACTCCAAGTACTCATTGTGGATGCAATGGTTGTAGTGCAACTATAAGAAAAACTTCCTCTGTGGAAATAGGTACTTGTGTATGTGCCACAGCTATGTTGCTCGTCTTTCGTACGGGGGAGGATTGAAAAGGAGGGGCACCCAGGGGGTTGAGAAGAGCTAAAATTTGAACCCGCATGATTTTCAATAAGCTTGGTCCATGGACAACTAAAAAACCAAAAACATCGCTTTTGGCACAATTCGCACACGGGAGATGATCCACGAACATATTATTCCACATTACTAATTCTGGCGAATAACCCTGATGATTGTTGTCTTCGATTACACAGGATGCGGCAAACAGTAAATGAACCTGAGACATTCGAAGATTTTTTTTGCAGTTTTCTCAGCAATCGCGTAAAATTTCAAAGCGATCTTTTACCGACATATATAGTCATGCGTACGCACACATATTCAATCCTTATAACTTAGTAACTCTGAAGTGATATGTTAATAGTTATCAGCATATAACTTTAGCGTTGCTAAGTTATCAGGATTACAGTGATGCCACCTAGCGATTTTGGCGTGCTAGAAAATGTACATGCATTCACGTAGCAAATTACACCGTTATAATCCATACGCTGTTACGCTGTTATAAACCCAGCACAATATTGCGCTGTGCCACCGTGAAGTATCCACCCTTAGCTACAACACAGGCATTCGGGAGTGTAACAACCCTTTTACATCTCTGACAATCTTACCAGGAGTTAGACTATCAGTTGCAGCATTTCCTTGAGTTCGGTGATATCGGTGATACTCTGGTGGCCTCTGTAGAATCCGGCTTCCTCTGTTCTTGTATCTAAAAATGCCAGAG
>Ga0056115_1000376_pt1 | contig 20470 bp, 17 predicted proteins | sample WorMetOlspDAHAB1_FD_77007 | JGI IMG/M metagenome (GOLD analysis project Ga0056115, IMG submission 77007) | Marine gutless worms symbiont microbial communities from Max Planck institute for Marine Microbiology, Germany - Olavius sp. DAHAB.1 ...
CCACGGCGCGTAAACTCCTCAAGATCATTTACGACACGCTCAAGAACGGCTGGGTCTTCGAGGACTTCCCGGCCTTCAAAATCACGGGACAGCAAAATCCCGCTGGACAATCATCATAGGAGTAGACCATCTCGATGGTCGTTCCGAACAGGCCGCGCATCCCGTAAGCGCCGCCTGTCGGTTCGAAGTTGATGAAGAACGCCCGCACCGTCTCGCCGAAGCCAAGGGTGCCGAGGACGAGGAAGAACCCATGCAGGCGCAGAACGGGGAATCCGAGGGCAAGGCCGATCACACCGGCCAGGACCGCCGCGAGGACGATGGCCACCGGTGTCGGCAACCCGACGGTCACCGTGAGATACCCGGAACAGAAGGCGCCGATGGCCATGAACCCGGCATTGCCCAGAGACAGCTGCCCGGTCGCCATGATCACGTAGGCGCTGTAGGCCATGAGGATGTTCAGGCCCATGAGCACCAGCACGCCTTTCAGGTAGATGCTCACGCGCGGCTTCCCCCCGGTTTCGGAAACAGCCCGTCGGGCTTGAGGACGATGAACGCGAAGAACAGGGAAAAGACGATCAGGTCGCGGTAGCTGGCGTCCAGATAGGCGTCGTTCAGGACCTCGACCATTCCAATCAGGAACCCTCCGACCATGGCGCCTCGCAGGTTGCCCAGTCCGCCGATGACCATCGCCACCATGCCGACCAGACCGAGCCGGATCCCGATGTGCGGGGTGATCTGGGAATAGGCGACGGCTGTCAGCACGCCGGCGATCCCGGCAAGCGCGCCGGCGACGAGAAACGTCAGCACGACAACCTTCTTCGTGTCGACGCCGAGGAGCCCGGCCACTTCCGGATCCAGCGCCGTCGAGCGCAGCGCACGTCCCATCCTGGTCCGATGAACGACGAAATCCACGACCAGCATGACGGCGACGGAAACGATCAGAATGACCACATGGACCGACGACAGGAGCACGCCGCCAAACTGGAACTGCGCGACGTCCTCGACCCGCGGGTAGCGGGACGGATCGGAACCCCAGATCTGCGTTGCCACGTTCTGCAAGAGGATGCCGAACGCGATCGTACTCAGCATCGGCGCCAGAAAATGCGCGTTGCGGAGCGGATAGAAACAGAACCGCTCGACAAGAACGTTGGTGACCGCGGCGACGGCCAGTCCGACCAGGATGGCGACAAACAGCGGCGCGCCGTAGGCGGCGGCGGCCAGGCCGCCGAACGCGCCGAACATGAAGACGTCCCCATGCGCGATGTTCAGCTTGTTGAAGACCCCGAGAACGAGGGTCAGCCCGAGGGCGATCAAGGCATACGTGCTGCCGAGCGTGATGCCGTTGACAACCTGCTGTCCGAGCATGGGGAACGCCTTCCGATGGCAGCAGCGGTCAGCGGCCGATCAGTTTCCAGGCGCCGCCCTTGATCTCGAACACATGGACGTTCTTGACGCCATCCCCGACATCGTTGAATCCGGCGCTGGCGATGCCGTCATACGACTTCATCGCGGCGAAATGATCCTTGATGGCGGCGCGCTTGGCGTCGAGATCGCTGGTGCCCGGCTTGATGCCCTTGGCCTTGATCGCGTCGGCAATCATGTAGACGGCGTCGTAGGCATTGACCGGATAGTAGTCCGGCAACGCCGTATATTTGCCGGGATACAGGGTCTTGCTCACCTTCTTGTAGGCGTCAACGAAGGCCTGGCTGCGCGCGTCGGTCAGGTCCATGCTCCAGATGCTGCCGGCAATCGTGCCGGCGACTTGGTTTCCGCCTTTTTCCGGGATGTTGCCTTCCATCAGCGGCGCGGTTCCGAAGAATGGCTGGGTCATCCCCTGACGGCGGGCCTCGGTGATGATGTTCAGGGCGTCGGGGCCCAGGGCTCCGAGGCCGATGGCATCGGCATTGAGCGCCTTCAGCTTGGTGACCTGCGCGGCGAACTGCGCGTCTCCGGTCTGGAAGGTGACCGGGTTGTCCACGTTGACAACCTCGATCCCGGCATTCTTCAGCACGCCGGGGAACACCTTGGTTCCGATGGCGCGGGCGACGGCATCCTTGATATCGACGATCAGCGCCACCTTTTTCGCGCCGTACCGCTTCTTGACGGCGTCGACCACGGCGAGGGCGATCTTGTCCTCGGTGAGCGTGTTGCGGAAGGCGAAGGGCCGATTCGCCGCCGCCACGCCCGGTTTCGACGACGCGACGGCCACTTGGACGATGCCGATACGGTTGCCGAGGGGGAAGGTCGCCTCGGCGACACCGCTGTAGTGCGGGCCGACAATGGCCAGGACATTTTCGTCGCCGGCCAGCTTGCGAACCGCATTGATGCCTTCCTGCGGATTGCTGCCGGTATCGGCGAAAGGCATCTCCAGCTTCACGCCGTTGATGCCGCCGGCGGCATTGATCTCATTGAGAGCCACCTGCGCACCGATGGCTTCGCGTTTACCGGCATCGGCACCGGTCCCGGTGACGGGGACCGCCAATCCGATGCGATAGACATCCTGCGCCGCGGCGGGTGCCACGGTTGCGGCCACGGCGACCGCAAGCGCCGGAACCAATTTGGTTAGCTTGAGCTTGCTCATGTGGGCCTCCTGGACTTCCTCGTTGGGCTGATTTTTTTGTGCTCGCGACCCCCCAGTGCCATGCGGTACGCCTCAGGCGAACGGACGGCGGTCCCGCGGCCTGGGTTTGGGTGCCCAGAGTGCGCTTCGCGGCTTGTTTGCCAGCCGCGAGGCGAGTTCGGATATCGGGCCGTACTCCATGACATGGGCCATGCAGGAATGGGCGCAGGCCGGCCGCCGCGCGCCGCCTTCCATGCGATCGGCGCAGAGGTCGCACAGGTCGGTCGGGATGGGGATGAAGTTGTACGTCTGACCGCGGTTCAACAGATGCTCAGTCACCTTGATGCCGAACTCATCCGGTTCCAGCCCGTGCTCTTGGCGGCATGCCGACTCGCAGGAGCGGCATCCGGTGCAGAACTCGATGTCGATCCACAACCCCATTGCCGGCATGGTCACGTCCCCCTGGATGCGGGCAGGTCGGCCGTATCGACCTTGCGCAGGCGGCACAGCATCGACTTGGTCTGATTGCCGCCGAAGCCGGTCGACGAATGGATGCCCAGCGGCATGAGCATGTTGGCGTTGAATTCCGTCGCTCCGAAGTCCGGGTCGGTCACCGACTCGGGCTCCCACCAGCTGTGCTGGGTCATCATCACCTGCGGGTGCACGTAGCTGTACTTGACCCGCATCTTGCACTGGCCGATTGCACTGGCCGAACTGGTTCTCGATCCAGACCCAGTCGCCCTCATCGATGCCGAGGGACCGTGCGGTGTCCGGGTTGACCTCGACCAGCGGGTCGGGGTTCTGCAGCCTGACGCTGGTGATCTGGCGGTGCTCGCTGTGGAAGAACGCCATCGTCCGCGACCCGGTGTTGAGGATCAGCGGATACTCCTCCGCAAGGTCGGGCCGGCTGACGGGACTGAAGTCTGGCTCCTTGTAGGACGGAAGGGGGTCGTATCCCCACTCCCTCAGCAGAGAGGATGCGAGCTCGACTTTGCCCGAGGGCGTGTTGAAGCCGGGCGTCCCGTCGGCACGCAGCAGGCCTTCCTCATGGCGGCCGTACGGCATCGCCGCGGTGTGTTTCGGCGGCATGATCCAATGGCGGTCTCGGACCTCCTCGAGGTCGTAACCCGAAGGCGTGAGGTAGAACTGGTAGAGGTCGTCCAGATCCTTGAATTGGAAATCGGGATTGAGCCGCTTCGCCAGTTCGAAGCAGATCTCCGCATCCGAGCGGCACTCGCCGACCCGGATCGCCCGGTTCTGCGCCGTCAGCGGCGACCACCACGCCCGAACCCCGTCGCGCTCGGCGAAACTCGCCGACGGAAGAACGACGTCGGCAAGCGCCATCGCCGTGGGCGTCATGAACAGGTCGACGACGATATTGAAATCGAGCTTCTCGAATGCGCCCTTCCAGTAGTTCGGGTTCTGTGTACCGACGATGAAATTCGTGCCGGCGATGAACGCACCTTTCATCGGATTAGGGGTCGCCGGAGTACATCTGCTCGATGACCATGTCCGGCTGCGAACGCCAATGGAGGTTCTTGACCATCGGATACGTGTCGGCGCCGATCCGCTTGGCCTGCTGCTCCTTCGACATCATCGAGCCGTACATGTCGGCGATCGCTTCCTGCGACATCGGATAGGAGGTGATGCCGAATGCCGGCCGCGCGACCACCATGCTGCCCGGCTTCTCGATGTTGCCGGTGATGGTCCACAGGTGATTGATGGCGGTGGCGACCGTGAAGCCCTCGGGCGCCATGTCCACGGGCACCCCCCATTGCAGCGCCGCGGGCTTTGACGTGGCGTACAGGCGGGCGGCCGCCCGGATGGTCTCCTCGTCGACCCAGGTGATCTCGGAAACGCGGTTTAGGGGATACTCCTGGACACGGGCCTTCAGCTCGTCGAAGCTGATCGTCCACCGGTCGACGAACTCCTTGTCGTAGAGTTCCTCATTGATGATCACGTTCAGCAGGCCCAGCGCCAGCGCGCCGTCCGTGCCCGGCCTCAATGGCAGCCAGATATCGGCCCGGGACGCCAGCCACGTGTAATTGGGATCGATGACAACCAGCTTGGATCCGCGCTTGACGCAGTCGATGATCCAATGCCCGTTGTTGCCGTCGTTGCAGGTGGCCGTCGGGTTCTGGCCCCAGACCGTGTAGCACTCGGGAAGGGTCCACTCCGGCGAGTCGTAGCGCTCGGCCAGAAACTGCGACGAATCCGGGACCAGGTAATCACCGGCCGCCACTTTCATCGCCAACAGACGCGGGTGGTAGCAGGAGTTCCCGGGCAGGGATTGCATCCAGTTGGGACTGCCGTAGTTGTAGGCGAGAAACACTAGCCAGCCGCCGACGTCCCGGCCGGTGCCCTGGACGAAGACCATCGATTCCGCGCCGAAATCGCGGCGAAGATCGCCCATCCGCTGCTCGATGAGGCCGAGGGCTTCGTCCCACGTCGCTTCGCGCCAGGTGTCGGTGCCCCGCTCGCCCGTGCGGATCAGCGGGGTCATCAGCCGTTTCGGGTGGTAGACGAACTCGGTCAGGGCCAGCGCGCGCGGACACAGGGTTCCGAGGTTGTAGGGATGGTCTTCGATTCCCTCGACTTTGATCAGCTTGCCGTCCTTGACGTGGAGGTTGACGCCGCATCCGCCATGGCATCCTGCGCCCGCCGACCACACGGTCGATTTGATGACGGAAACGTCGTCCGATCCGGCGGCGCCGGCACGTCCGGCAGTTTCGTCAATCGGCATGACAAATCTCCAGATCGGAGCCACTTTCTAATTAGAATATGTTATTTATCAATATGTTGTGTAAAAGGACAGTGATATTTCTCAAGCTGATCTGTAAACGGTAGAAAATATTTTATTGTGTGTCAACGGGAGGTTTCCTGACCGGTTCGGGCGGTCTACAGGGGCCCGCACTGCGGCCTGATCCGGCCACTCTCGGCACAACGAGTGGGCGTCCGCTTCTTTGAAATCGCTTGTGTCGATTGGGGACCGCCGAAGCGCCGATCCGGAAGGCCGCGTCCGCCGGGAGATCGCACCACTTCGATCCCGGTCAGTCGGGGGTGCCGATGGTTTCCTGGACGGGCCTTTGTTCAGGTCCGCTAGTTGTGGACGTGGACGTTGCCGGCGCCGTTGTCGGCGAGGATCGCGCTCGCTTGATGCTCGTGGGCGTCGTCCTCGGCGCGCACCCAAAGAATGACGCTTCCCGCTTCCACCGAGCGGGCGAAGTCCTCGGTGTGGGGCTTGGCGGTGACCTCGGCGAGCACCTCACGGATGGCGATGCCGGCGGTCGCAGCACCGATGACCGCGGCGATGGTTGCCGCAACCGTGCCGCCGGCAAGAACGATGGCCCCCGAGGCGACCAGCGGACCCTCGTACTTCAACTCGCCGACGACGGCGGTCATCGCGTCTTTCCACGGCTTGCCGGGAGCGCCGGCGGCGTCGATGGATTCATGGGAAGCCAGCACGCTGAGGTCGGTGCGGTCGAAGCCGGCGTCGGTCAGCGCCGCGACCGCCGCCTCGAAGCTATCGCGGTCGGCGAACAGGCCGACGACTTCCCGCGCGGTTCCCGCTTGTGCGTTGTTATTGGTCACGATTCCCCCCGTCCGGCGGCTGCGGTCATTGTGCCTTGGGCGCGGTCCGATTCCTAGCCCCCCAAGGGCACGGCCCCATGGTAAAGTGCTGGCCGCATCCGACCACCCCAGCGTTCCGATCCGCCCGTGCGCCAGCCGGACACAGAGCAAACCGCTGCCGCCGTCACGCCGATGATGGCCCAATACCTGGCGATCAAGCGCCAGCATCCGGACTGCCTGCTGTTCTATCGCATGGGCGACTTCTACGAGCTGTTCTTCGAAGACGCCGTCGCTGCGGCGGGGGCGCTGGACATCACCCTGACCAAGCGCGGCAAGCACCTCGGCGAGGACATCCCCATGTGCGGGGTGCCGGCGCACAGCCATGAGACCTACCTCGCCCGGCTGATCCGCGCCGGCTTCAAGGTGGCCGTCTGCGACCAGATCGAAGACCCGGCCGAAGCGAAGAAGCGGGGCGGCAAGGCCGTCGTTGGCCGCGACGTGGTCCGGGTCATCACCGCCGGCACATTGACCGAAGACACGCTCCTCGAATCGCGACGCCACAACTACCTCGCCGCCGTCGCCGAAGCCGGAGGTGCCCTTGGCTTGGCATGGGTCGATGTCTCCACCGGTGCCTTCCACACCCAGCCGGTCGACGCGGCCAACCTGGGCGCGGCGTTGGCCCGCCTCGAGCCGGGCGAGGTGCTGGTCGCGGACTCTCTTACGAACCGATCGCAATTGACCGGTTTCTTGGCCGACTGGCGGGACGTGCTGACACCGCTGCCACAGAGCCGTTTCGACAGTGTTTCCGGTGGCAAGCGGCTCGAGGCGCTGTTCGGGGTCGACACCCTCGACGCGTTCGGCAGCTTTGGCCGGGCCGAGGTCGCTGCCGCAGGCGCGCTGGTCGACTATGTCGAACTCACCCAGCGCGGACGCCTGCCGCGAATCGACCGGCCTCGCCGTCTGGCGGCCGGCGCGGCGATGGAGATCGATGCGGCGACCCGGCGCAACCTGGAACTGACGCGCACGTTTGCGGGCGAGCGGCGCGGCAGCCTGATCGGCGTCATCGACCGCACCATCACCGCAGCCGGCGCGCGGCTACTGTCGGCGCATCTGGCCGCGCCGCTGACTGACGTCGACGCCATCGATCGCCGCCTCGACATGGTGCAGTTCTTCGCCGACGCGAGCCGCCTCCGCGCTGATGTGCGTGAGATGTTGAAGGGTTCGCCCGATCTTGAGCGCGCACTCTCGCGCTTGACCGTCGGTCGTGGCGGCCCCCGGGACCTCGCGGCGATCCACGATGGTTTGGAGCTGAGCGGTCGGCTGCGCGAGGCCCTCGGCGGCGGCGAACTGGGTGGAATGCCGCCGGGGATTGCCGACTGCGACGCCGGGCTCGGCACCCATCAAGACCTGATCGATCGTCTGCGTCGGGCGTTGGCCGATGAGCTGCCGCTGCTCACCCGCGACGGCGGCTTCATTGCCGTCGGCTATGACCCCAACCTCGACGAAACCCGCGCGCTCCGAGACGAAAGCCGCCAACTCATCGCCAACCTGCAGTCCCGTTATGCCGATGAGACGGGCATACCGGCCCTCAAGGTGCGCCACAACAACATGCTCGGCTATTACGTCGAAGTGCCCGCGCGCCATGGCGAGGCGCTGCGCGGACGGGCCGACTCGCCGTTCATCCATCGCCAGACCATGGCCAACGCGGTGCGGTTCACCACCGTCGAGTTGGGCGAGTTGGAGGGCCGCATCGCCCGTGCCGCCGATCAGGCGCTGGCGATGGAGCTGGCGATGTTCGAGGACATGGTCGGCGACGTCGCCGACCACGCGAGCGCGATCGCTGAAACGGCCGCCGCCCTGGCATCGCTTGATGTCGCCGCGGCGCTCGCCGACCTGGCGGTGGAGGCTCGCTATTGCCGCCCGGTGGTCGACGACTCCACCGAATTCGAGATCACCGACGGGCGCCATCCGGTGGTCGAGGCGGCGCTTGCCGCGGCGGGCGAAGCGGCCTTCGTCGCCAATGACTGCTCGTTGGCGGACGGCGCGCGGCTGTGGCTGCTGACCGGACCCAACATGGCCGGTAAGAGCACGTTCCTCCGCCAGAACGCGCTGATCTGCGTGCTCGCCCAGATGGGTTCGTTCGTTCCCGCCGAGGGTGCCCGTATCGGCGTCGTCGACCGCCTGTTCTCGCGGGTCGGTGCCGCCGACGACCTGGCGCGGGGGCGATCGACCTTCATGGTCGAGATGGTCGAGACCGCGGCAATCCTCAATCAGGCGGGACCGCGGGCCTTGGTCATCCTCGATGAGATCGGTCGCGGCACAGCGACGTTCGACGGCCTCTCCATCGCCTGGGCGGTGATCGAACACCTGCACGCCGTCAACACGTGCCGGACCCTGTTCGCCACCCACTACCACGAGCTCACGGCGCTGGCGGCGCGGCTCGAAGACCTCGCCTGCCACACCATGCGGGTCAAGGAATGGCAGGGCGAGGTGGTGTTCCTGCACGAGGTGGCCGCCGGTGCCGCCGACCGCTCGTACGGCATCCACGTCGGCCGCCTTGCCGGTTTGCCGCCGGCGGTGGTGGAACGGGCGGAAGACGTGTTGGAGTCGCTGGAGGCTGGCGAGCAGTCATCGGCAGTCACCCGGCTGGCCGACGACCTGCCCCTGTTTGCCGCCGCCCCCGCGGCTCCCGCCGCCGTACCGCAACCCTCGGCGGTCGAAGATGCCCTCGCCGGGATCCATGCCGACGAGTTGTCGCCCCGCGAGGCGCTGGAGCTGATCTATCGGCTCAAGGCACTGTTGACATCTTGACGCAACAAAAGCCTGCCGGGACGGACGACGCTTCTATATAAGGGGGAACGGTCGCGGGACTTTTGGAGCACGGATGAAACACGTCCCCCGCAAACGCGACATCATCGATCGCAAGGCGCTGATCCGCAAGCTCGAAGAGCAGGTCGGCTGGTGCGGTGTGTCCACGGAGACCCGCGGCAACTTCCTGCAGATCTTCAAGGCCGCCCTCTATCGCGGCGTTGGCGAGATCCAGCGCCGCTTCGAAGAAGAGCGTATCCGCGGCTCAGAAGTGGTGCATTCCAGCGCCTATCTGGTCGATCAGCTGGTCCGCTCCATCTACGACTTCGCCAGCACCCATGTCTATCCGCTGGCCAATCCGACCACCGGCGAGCAGCTCGCCATTGCCGCGACCGGCGGCTATGGACGCGCCGAACTGGCGCCGTTCTCCGACATCGACCTGATGTTCCTGGTGCCCTACAAGTCGACGCCCCACACCGAGCAGATGGTCGAATACATGCTCTACATGCTGTGGGACATGGGCCTCAAGGTCGGCCATGCCACCCGTTCGGTCGACGAGTGCATCAGCCTCGCCAAGGACGACCTGACCATCCGCACCAGCCTCCTGGAGACCCGCTGGCTGTGGGGCGACCGGGGGCTGTATCGGAAGTTCGAGCGCCGCTTCGCCTCGGACGTAGTGTCCGGCAACGGCGCCGCCTTCGTGCAGGCCAAGCTGGCCGAACGCGACAGCCGGCACGCACGCATGGGCGATACCCGCTACGTCCTGGAGCCGAACATCAAGGAAGGCAAAGGAGGCCTGCGCGATCTCCAGACGTTGTTCTGGATCGCCAAGTTCCTTTACCAGATCAAGGAGATGCGCGAGCTGGTCGAGCGCGGTGTGTTCACCGAGGCCGATGCCCGCCACTTCGGCCAGGCCCAGGACTTCCTGTGGACCGTCCGCTGCCATCTGCATTACGTCACCGGTCGGCCGGAAGAGCGGCTGACCTTCAACGTCCAGGACGCCATCGCCAAGCGCATCGGCTACGGGGACCGCGCCGGCGCCCGCGGCGTCGAACGGTTCATGAAGCACTACTTCCTCAACACAAAAGCCGTCGGCGACCTGACGCGAATCCTTTGCGCCGTGCTCGAGGAAGAACACAAGAAGCCGCGGCTGCGCCTCAGGCTGCCGTCGATTTCGTCCCTGTGGCGGTCGGTGGACGGCTTCAAGATCGAGGGCGACCGGCTGAACGTCGAGGCCGAAGATGCCTTTGCCAGTGACCCGTTGAAGCTGCTGCGCCTGTTCCACGAGGCGCAACGCCACGACCTGGACATCCATCCGCACGCGCTGCGCTTGGTGCAGCAGAACCTGCGCTTGATCGATGCTGATCTGCGCGCGGACCCGGAGGCCAACCGGCTGTTCATCGAGATGCTGACGTCGGACCGCGATCCCGAGACGACGCTCAAACGCCTCAACGAGGCCGGCGTGTTCGGCCGGTTCATCCCCGATTTCGGCCGCGTGGTCGCGCAGATGCAGTACGACATGTACCACGTCTATACCGTCGACGAGCACACCATCCGGGCAATCGGCGTGCTCCGCCGGATCGAGGACGGCTCGCTCGCTGACGAACACGCGACGGCAACGGCGGTCGCCTCGGAGGTCAGTTCGCGCCGGGCCCTCTACGTCGCCACCCTGCTCCACGACATCGCCAAGGGCCGCGGCGGCGATCATTCCGAGATCGGTGCGCGGGTCGCCCTCGAACTGTGCCCCCGGCTCGGCCTCGATCCGTGGGAAACGGAAGCCGTGTCTTGGCTGGTGCTGCACCATCTTTTGATGAGCCGGACCGCGTTCAAACGCGACATCGCCGGCCCCAAGACGGTCACCGATTTCGTCCGCATCGTGCAGTCACCGGAGCGGCTTCGCCTGCTCCTGGTGCTCACCCACGCCGACATCCGCGCCGTCGGACCCGGCATCTGGAACGCGTGGAAGGCGGGGTTGCTGAACGAGCTCTACTACCGGGCGCTGGAGGAGATCGAAATGACCGGCGGCCAGCCGGCGGAACGCCGTGCCGCCCGCGTCGAGCGTGCCAAGGCCCAGCTCCGCGATCGGTTGAGCCAGTTCAGCGAGGAAGAACGCGACGACATGATCTCGCGCGGCTACCCCGACTACTGGCTGGCCTTCGATACCGAAACCCAGGTCCACCACATGTACATGATGCGCGAGGCCGACCGCGACGAGAAACGCCTGCGCATCGAGGCCCGCCAGCATGCGGAGCGTAGTGTCACCGAGATCATCATCTACGCTCCCGACCATCCGGGCCTGTTTGCCCGTATCGCCGGCGCCATGGCGCTGAGCGGTGCCAACATCGTCGACGCCAAGATCGTGACGCTGGCCAACAGCATGGCGCTGGATACCTTCTGGATCCAGGACAGTACGGGCGGCGCCTTTGACTCGGCCGAGCGTCTGCAGCGGCTGTGGCCCCGCATCGAGGATGCCATCTCCGGGCGAATCTACCCGCCGCGCGAACTCGAAAACGCCCGCAGCCGGTCCCTGGCGAAACGCACCGCGGTGTTCAAAGTTCCGCCGGCCGTGTTCTTCGACAACAAGGCCGGCCGGGCCCACACGGTGATCGAAGTCAACGGCCGCGACCGGGTCGGATTCCTGCACGATGTCGCGTCGACGTTCACGTCGCTGGGCCTGCAGATTGTCAGCGCCCACATTTCCACTTACGGCGAACGTGCCGTCGACGTGTTCTACGTCAAGGATGTCTTTGGCCTGAAGATCGAGGAGCCGTCGAAGCTGAAGCTCATCAAGCGCCGGTTGCTCGAGGCCATCGCCGCCACCGAAGAGAACGGGGACGACAGCGCCGAAACCGCCGCGGCCGAGTAGTCAAGGGCGCCTTTTCCCCGCCGCAAAAACTCGATATTCAGGCGCGATGGTCCTGTTGCGATCGATCGCCACCGTCGGTGGCATGACAATGCTCAGCCGTCTGTTCGGATTTGTCCGCGACATTCTCATCGCGGCAATCCTCGGCGCGGGTCTGGCGGCGGATGCCTTCTTCGTCGCCTTCAAGCTGCCCAACCTGTTCCGCCGCCTGTTCGCCGAGGGCGCCTTCGCCGCGGCGTTCGTGCCGTTGTTCGCCGGCAAGCTCGAGGTAACCGGCCGGGACGACGCCCGCCGGTTCGCGGAGGAAGCGTTTTCGCTTCTGTTCGTCATCCTCGCCGTGGTCGTGGCGTTGGCCGAGATCGGCATGCCGCTGCTGATACGCGTCATCGCCCCGGGGTTCCTCGACGAGCCCGAAAAGTTCGACCTCGCCGTCGCCCTCACCCGGATCACCTTTCCCTATCTTCTGTTCATCTCGCTGGTCGCACTGCTCGCCGGCGTCTTGAACTCGCTCGGACGGTTCGCCGCGGCGGCGGCGACGCCGGTGATGCTGAACATCTGCCTCATCGGTTTCATCCTCGTCGCCACGCCGTTCCTGCCGTCGGCCGGCCACGCCCTGGCCTGGGGCGCGGCGACGGCTGGCGTCGTGCAACTGATCTGGCTCTACGTTGCCTGCGCCCGCGAAGGCATGGTGCTCCGGCTGATCCGGCCGCGTATCACGCCGGACCTCCGCGTCCTCTATCGCCGCATTCTGCCCATCGCCGTCGGCGCAGGCATCTATCAGATCAACCTGGTCATCGACATGGTCATCGCGTCGCTGTTGCCGTCGGGATCGATCTCGTACCTGTTCTTCGCCGATCGGGTGACCCAGCTTCCGCTCGGCGTCATCGGTATCGCCGTGGGCACGGCATTGCTGCCGATGCTGTCGCGTCAGGTGCGGGCCGGAGAAACCGAGGCCGCGCTTCACAGCCAGAATCGGTCGATCGAGTTTTCGCTGCTGCTGACGGTGCCGGCGGCGGTGGCATTGGCGCTCATCGCCCATCCGATCATCGCCGTGTTGTTCGAACGGGGCGCCTTCGGGCCTGCACAGACGTCGGCAACCGCCGCGGCACTGGCGGTCTACGCCTGGGGCCTTCCGGCCTACGTCCTGGTCAAGGCTTTGGCGCCGGGGTTCTTCGCCCGGGAAGACACCCGCACGCCGGTCAAGATCTCGGTCGCGGCGATGGTCGTCAACGTCGCCCTCAGTCTGGCGCTGATCGGGCCGCTGCTGCACGTCGGCATCGCCGCGGCCACAGCCATATCGAGCTGGCTGAACGCCGGTCTGCTGGCCTGGGTGCTGTGGCGCCGCGGCGAGCTGGTCGTTGACCGGCGGCTCAAATCCCGACTGCCGCGCACGATGCTGGCCAGCGCGATCATGGGCGGGGCGCTGGTTGTCGTCCATGGCGCCTTGGACGGTTTCTTCGGCGCAACGCAAGCGGAACGGATTGCCGCCCTGGCCGCATTGATCGCCGTCGGGCTCGCGGTGTTCGCCGCCGCCGCCGCGCTCCTCGGCGCCGCCCGCCCCACCGACGTCCGCGGTTTCCTGAAGCGCGCTTGACCGCCTCGCCCGCGGACGCCATAAACCGGCGGCCACAACGAGTCCGTCACATGAACCGCATCTTTTCGGGCGTTCAGCCCACCGGAAACCTGCACCTCGGCAACTACCTCGGCGCCATCCGCAACTGGGTGCGTTTGCAGAAGGACTACGACTGCCTGTTCTGCGTGGTCGACATGCACGCGATCACCATCTGGCAAGATCCGGCGGAGCTGACCGCCAGCACACGCGAGGTCGCGGCGGCGATGCTGGCCTCCGGCATCGACCCCAAGGCCAACATCGTGTTCAACCAGAGCCAGGTGCCCGGCCACGCGCAGCTGGCCTGGATCTTTAATTGCGTCGCCCGGCTCGGCTGGCTCAACCGCATGACCCAGTTCAAGGAAAAGGCAGGCAAGAACCGCGAGAACGCGTCGGTCGGGCTGTACGCCTATCCCAACCTGATGGCTGCCGACATCCTGCTCTACAAGGCCACGCACGTCCCGGTCGGGGAGGACCAGAAGCAGCATCTGGAACTGGCCCGCGACATTGCGCAGAAGTTCAACAACGATTCCGGGGTCGAGTTGTTTCCCATCGTCGAACCGCTGATCTTCGGCGCCGCGACGCGGGTCATGTCGCTGCGTGACGGGACGGCGAAGATGAGCAAATCGGAGGCTTCGGATTACTCGCGCATCAATCTCACCGATGACGCGGACGCCATCGCCCTGAAGATCCGCAAGGCGCGCACGGATCCCGAACCCCTGCCCGAAACCCCGGCCGGGTTCGAAAGCCGGGCCGAGGCGGCGAATCTGATCGGGATCTACGCCGCCCTGGCCGACATCGAGGTCGGCACGGTCTGCGGCCAGTTCGGCGGCCAACCGTTTTCCGCCTTCAAGGCGGCCCTTGCCGACCTCGCCGTCGATCGCCTTTCGCCGATCACCGCCGAGATGGTTCGCCTGCGCGACGACCCGGGATATGTGGATTCGGTCCTGCGGGATGGCGCCGAAAAGGCGCGCGCTCTCTCCGAGCCGGTCCTCCGCGAGGTCGAGGACGCCGTCGGATTCCTGCATCCCTGAGCGATCGCGGGACTCCCGCGACGCTTGATTCGGCGGCGCAACAGGTCCATGTCTAGGGTCCGAATACCGAACCCGCTGGCTGCACGCGAGAGGCACTCATGTTCATCCAAACCGAGATCACGCCGAACCCGGCGACCTTGAAGTTCCTTCCGGGGACCCAAGTCATGGCCGCGGGAACCGCCAACTTCACCGGCCCCGAGCAGGCGCCGCGGTCACCGCTGGCGCTCCGTCTGTTCGAAATCGACGGCGTCGCCGGAGTGTTTTTGGGAACCGACTTCATCACCGTCACCAAGATGGACGGCCGCGAGTGGGACACCATCAAGCCGATGATCCTCAGCGCGATCATGGATCACTTCACGTCCGGCGAACCGGTGATGGCCGAGGGCACCGGAACCGACGCCGAGGTGAGCGACGACGGCGATGATGTCACGTTCCAGATCAAGGAGCTGCTGGACACGCGCGTCCGGCCGGCCGTTGCCCAGGACGGTGGCGACATCATCTTCCAGGGCTTCGAGAACGGCGTCGTTTACCTGCATATGCAGGGATCGTGCTCGGGATGCCCGAGCTCGACTGCGATCTTGAAGCACGGCATCGAGAACATGCTTAAGTACTATGTTCCCGAGGTCGTCGAGGTTCGTGCCGTCGACTAGCCGGCGCCCCGCCGCACATCATCTTTGAGGCACGGGCACCATCGTTCCCTGAGCGATGGCGACGAGGCGCGGATCACCGCTCGGCTCGCTCTCGACCATCACGTCGACGCGGCACACGATCAGGGTCCGACCCGATTTGACGACTCTGCAATCGGCAATAAGGGCTTCGCCGATCCCGGGGCTCAGAAGATCGACCCGGTAGGACGACCCCACGACATTGGTTCCCGCTTCGACCAGGAGGGAATACGCGGCTGAACCCATCGCCGCCTCTGCGACGCTGCCGATGACGCCTCCGTGGAAAAAGCCATCCTGTTGTCCAAGGTCGGCGCGAAAGGGCACACGGAGGGCGACTCGTCCCGGTTCAACCCGCGCCAGCTCCGCCCCCAAGAGCCCGAGGTACCCCTGTTGCGACACGTAGTCCCGGACCGATTCGGCGAATCGTGGGTTGCGCGGCGTGAGTGTCGGACTGTCGGTCATCGAATCGATCCCCTGGCAAACAGATAAAGAACTTAGGCGGCCTTCGCCGCCATCGGCCTGACTTCCGCGGTATCCCGCCGCTGCCGGCGGTTTACCCTGTGAGAGCAGGTTATACGTTTTGTTAACCATCCCTTCATAGGGTTCGACTTTAGTGTTAGGCGCCGATGTGAGCGTTTCATCATAGAACGCTGATATTGCAGTGCAAAAAAAATGATGGAAATTTTGCCTTTTTTCGCCTAAAATCCGCCACGGTTTGCTGGCCAAAATCGGGCTCCACGGGCACGAGGAAGACGTGGCGGGCGGCGCGGAACCAAGGAGGTTTCGGTCGCGCGGGGGAAGACTATGACGGTTCGTACGGTGTTGCGCCTTCGAACCGACGAGACGGGATTATGACGAAGTTTCAGAACAGCGCGTTGGGCGCCGTTGGCCTTCTGGTAGCGGCGGCGGTGGGGTTTGCACTGGTTCAGCCGCCGCGGGGCGACGCGGCGTCGACCCAGTCCCAAACCGAATCCGAGGTGACCGAAGCGGCGTTCGATGTCGCGGCCGGACCGGGATTCGTCGCCCGCGCCGCGTTTGGCCCGGCCGCTTCGGCGTCGATCCGCAAGTTCGGCGACCTCGACTACGACCTCGACTCGGTCATCGCCGGTTCCGCCGAGGTGCCGCGCCTGTTCCTCGCCAGCCTGCCGGGCGACCTCGGTCAAATCCGAGAGACCGACGTCCGCAAGTCGACCTTCTTCAAGACGGTCCTGCCGCTCGTTTTGCAGGTCAATGAGCAGATCCGGGCCGACCGGCGGCGGCTGTGGTCGGTCCGCTATCGGGTCGGCAACGGCCAGCCCATCGGAGCCATCGACCGGCTATGGCTCGTCGTCACCTCCGAGTACTACGGCGTCGACAAGACCGATCTCGATGCACTCGCGCGGCGCATGGACATTGTCCCGCCGTCGATGGCGTTGGCCCAGGCCGCCGAGGAGAGCGGTTGGGGCACGTCTCGGTTCGTACGCGAAGGCAATGCCATGTTCGGGCAATGGACGTTCGCCGAGCAGCACGCGATGACTCCCCTGCAGCGGGATGAAGGCAAGCGCCATAAGGTCCGCAAATTCAAGAACTTATTGGAATCCGTGCGGGCCTATGCGCGAAACCTCAACACCCACAAGGCCTACGCCGGGTTTCGCAATGCCCGCGCGACGATGCGCAAGGCCGGCGCGCCGATCGACGGCTCGGTGCTGGCCGGGTACCTGAACCGCTACTCGGAACGGGGCGACGCCTACGTCGGCACGATCCGCACGATCATTCGCGTCAACGATCTCGGGCGACTGGACGACGCGCGCCTGAAGGCGCAACAGTCAGCGGCCGAATCGACCATCTGACCGATCCGCCAAGAAATCACTCCGGGACGTAGAACTGGCGGCCTAGCCACCGCCAGCGCCCTTCGCCTGCCGGCGCAGTGCAGTTGACCCGGCTTCGCCCTTTCGGAAACGGCTTGTCCATCCGCACTTCGAAACGCGACTCGCCGAGGCGCTCGATGGTCAGCGCGCCGCTCGCGTGAGAGGCGTAGCACGAAAGACGCCCCATCCCCGAAATGTCCCCGCTGACCGTGAAGCCCATCGCCGGCGGGTTGTTGCTGGTCACCAGATGGTCGGCGGGTGTCACGTCGGCGACCGGAATGGGCAAGGCATTGGCCGCCAGCCGGAACCGCTTGATGTCGCCGAAGGCTTCGTTCATGGCGAAGTGGGGCATGTAGAAGAAGTTGCCGCCGGCGTGAATGACACCGGAGTGCTGCCCGAAGCCGGCGACGAAACCAATCTCGCGGGCCATGGTCTCCACCGCCATGCTGGCTTCCCCGTACGGATAGGCGATCAGCGCTGGCGGCTTCCCCAACTCGGCGGCGAATCGCTGGTTGGATTTTTCCAGGTCCCGCAGGTTCCGTTCCGCGCTCGAAGCCGCCATGTGCAGGTGCGAAGCAGTTTGGCTGCCGATGGTCACTCCGGCCGCGGCAAGCTCCCGAATCTGGTCCCACGACATGTGATCGGAAAGCCCCCGGTCGACGGGATCCGTGGCCACGAACAGGGTAAATGGCAGCCCCGCCTTTTTCAGTCGGGGCCAGGCTTCCTTGTAGACTGACAGATAGGCGTCATCGACGGAAAGACCGATCGTGCGATCGGGGAGCGGCTTGCCAGCTTGCAGCGCGGAGACGATCTCCGGCAGCGGCAGGACCGTGTACGGTCCGTTGGCGATCTCCTTCAGGTGGGATTCGAACTGATCGAGGCGGATGTTGGTCGACGGATACCGCCCGTCGCCGAATCGGTGGTACATCACAACCACAGCGGAATCGGCTGCCGAGGCGGGCGAAGGCGATGCCGGCAGGATGAACACGACCGCCACCAGGGCGGCGACGTGGGCAAGCCCGAATAGGATGCCCGCCGCTCGACGGTGCCGCCGTTGTTCGTTCATGTCGCTGCCGCACTCACCGGGGTACCGAGGTATCTATGAGCATTGCCGGGAACATTGTTCCCAATTACACATCCGAGCACAATCGCCATCCGTGAGGCGGCCGGTCCCGTGCTGCCGCCCCGATATCGCCAAAGGAGAACGCCGTGAGCAAGGTCCTCGATGACGCCGCACTCGATGTCTTGTTTCGGGATGCGCGCACCCACAATGGCTGGTCCGACCGGCCGGTGGCCGCGGAGACGCTGGCCGCGGCATGGGACTTGGCCAAATGGGGCCCGACGAGCGCCAATTGCTCGCCGGCTCGGATCGTCTTCGTGGTCTCCGAGGACGCCAAGGAACGGCTGAAACCATGCCTTGCCGAAGGCAACGTCGCCAAGACCATGGCCGCGCCTGCAACGGCGATCATCGGCCACGATCTCGAGTTCTATGAACGGTTGCCGGACTTGTTCCCGGCCGTCGACGCACGGTCGTGGTTCGTCGGCAAGCCGGCCCATATCGAAGCCACGGCGTTCCGCAACGGCTCCCTGCAGGGCGCCTACTTCATCATTGCTGCCCGCGCCGTCGGCCTGGATTGCGGGCCCATGTCCGGATTCGACAATGCCAAGGTGGACGAGGCGTTCTTCGCCGGCACCCAGATCCGGTCGAACTTCCTGTGCAATCTCGGCTACGGCGATCCGGCCAAATTGTACCCGCGCAATGTCCGACTCGGCTTCGATGACGCCTGCCGGATCGAGTGACCGATCGGCGCTACATCATGCCTTCGGCGAGAACGCTGTCCGACAGTACGGGATAGCGCCCACGAGGCTTGAACAGTTGATAGTGCCACCACTCATTGCGGAAGAAGTCGAAACCCGCAGCGGTCATGATGCCGAGAAGAAGTGCCCTGTTGCGTTGCGCCGTTACCGAAACGCTGGTGTCGCCGTGAAACGACTGGGGGCGGAGATCGTCGAAGGCGGTGCCCATGTCCAGTTCGCGCCCGCTTACCGCTTCGACCAAGGTCAGGTCCACCGCGGCGCCCATGCTGTGCGGTGAACCCCGCCGCGGATCGGAAATGAAGTCCGGATCGGGGAAATGCTCCCACAGGATCCATTGCGCTTCCGACGGCCGAAAGCCGTCGAAGATGCGGAGCCGAAATCCCAGCGGCGCCGCGATGTCGACGGCTCGCGCGAGCAGCTCGGCGGTGTCGCTGTGCAGATAACATGCCGCACGGTGGTAGACGCACCGACCGGTGAAATTGCGGTCGGTGGCGTAGACGATGTCGAGTTCGACACCGAAGGAGTCCGGGGTGATATCGACGAGGGCCATGGCGCGGTCTTTGCCGTGAGGAGGTGGCGCGAGTATAGCTGCGCGGTTCGCGGGGGGCTAAGTCTGTGAAGGTGCTCGGCATCGATACCGCGACGGCGGCGTGTTCAGCGGCGATCTGGATTGACGGACAGGTCCCCGCCCGCCGCTCGGTGGCAATGGAACGCGGCCATGCCGAAGCTCTGGTGCCGATGATCGTCGAGGTCATGGAAGAGGCCCACTGCGGGTTCGCCGACCTCGATCTCCTCGCCGTCACCATCGGTCCGGGGGCCTTAACGGGTCTTCGCGTCGGCCTGGCCGCGGCGCGCGGCATGGCGGTGGCAAGCGGCAAGCCGTGCGTTGGGGCCACCACGCTGGAGGCGATCGCCGCGGCCGTCGATATGACCGCGTATCAAGGTCGCGAGCTGCTGGTTGCCTTGCGATCGCGGCGCGCGGAGCTGTACGTGCAATGCTTCGACGCCTCCGGCACGCCATCGGTTCCGCCGTCGGCGCTGCTTCCCGCGGACCTCGGAGGTATCGTCGGAAGCTCCGCCGCCGTCGTCGGTGACGGGTCGGCCGATGCGGCCGAAGCACTGACCGCGGCCGGCATTGACGCGATCGTCGCTGCCGCCCCCGGCGTCGCCGATCCGGGCATCGTCGCCGGCATCGCGGCCGCGCGCTGGACAGCCGGCGACCAGGCAGTGCCCCCGGCACCACTGTATCTTCGCCCACCCGACGCCATCCGACCGGCGAAGGGGGGCCGGCTGCGCCCATGAGCCGGGCCGGCGTGACAACCGATGCCGTCGATATCACGGGCGGCCCGGTGATCGCGGCACTTCATCGCGAAACACGCCGACCCGTCGATGATGTCTGGGAGTCCCGTTCGGTGACCGAGGTGCTGGCCATGCCCGGCGTCGCCGCCTGGGTGTCCAGCGTCGCTGGCGACCCCGCGGGATTCATCATCGTCCGCACCGCCGCCGATGAGTGCGAAATCCTGATGATTGGCGTCCTGCCCGGTCATCGCCGCACCGGCACTGGCCATCGGTTGGTCCACGCGGCACTCGACGGCGCCCGTGCCGGGGGGGGGGGGGCACGGCGCGTTTACTTGGAGGTTGCGGAAGACACCGACCCGGCCCGGGCGGTTACCGCGTTTCTGGGATGCTCGGGGGG
>Ga0056115_1000377_pt1 | contig 20463 bp, 18 predicted proteins | sample WorMetOlspDAHAB1_FD_77007 | JGI IMG/M metagenome (GOLD analysis project Ga0056115, IMG submission 77007) | Marine gutless worms symbiont microbial communities from Max Planck institute for Marine Microbiology, Germany - Olavius sp. DAHAB.1 ...
CAAGGTGTTAGCAAGCTTTCCGAATAATGGCTTAAAAATGAAATTAGGCGGACTTTCAAGGCGTTACGAAATTTTACCTTTTTTTCGTATATAGTTCCGCATTTTTAAGGTAATTTTTTTTACTTGGCACGATCTTAGCATAGAATTGCTAATACAGAAGCTGAAGGCTCTTATCTGACCATTGAAAATGATAATTTCGCCAGCCCAACGATATAATTTAGGCGATATCAGTAAAACGGCTGGGGTAAAGCAAAGGCTGATTTTCAAGCTTGACTGAGCATCTGTTAACGTTCGTTTAGCTTGAAAAACCCGAGGGAACAAGATGAAAAAACAGTACATAATCATACTAGTAGTTGTTGTATTAGGGGCTGCAGGTCTGTGGGTCTATCAAGATCACCAAAAAAAAGCGGATCTTGTATCTCACCACAGCAAGCAATACAGCCGGATGATTGATGCTGCCCAGAAGAGTTCCATGTCCGGTATGGTCCATATGGGCAAAGCATTGAATAAATATAAGAAAAAAAATGGCGCTTACCCGGCCAAATTATCTGCCCTGCATCCCGAATTCATTCCCGTAAAAGCATTTATTGACGACCTCCAATGGAACTATAAGCTGCACGGTAAGGATTTTTATCTGAGCAAAACCATTACAACAGATGGAAATCAAGTGCTGACGGCGTCCATCGGACCGGACCTGATGCCGCAAGAAAGCTCGGATGTTATGGTGGCCTCTGTCGCTAAACCGAAACAAAAGCCTTCAAGAAAAGCAGCCAAATCGGCAAAAAAATCATCCAAAGCAGCCGACTCTACGGCGTTGACAAAAAAATCCAAACCGATGGCCAATGCCCAAGGGAAATTAAACGACACGAATAAGCCTGTAGTAGCTAAAAAATTACCGTTGCCGGAATTAGAAAAATTCACAACTTATAAACTCACTGAAAAAGAGCAATTTGTCCATTCGATCAATCGCAAGTTTCTGGTATGGAAAAATGCTGACGGCAGCCTGGGCTTTAGTAACGTCCAATATCCGGCAACTAATGAGATGACAATATATGATAAGGGAGAATGGGTTCAAATCCGTCGTAAAAATTGGTATGCCCAAAACCAAAAAAAACCAATAAAATAAAATGAGTTAAAAGCCTATTTCGTGTTGCTCAATCCGGCAAAATAATTTTCAGTCGATAGCATAATCAAATAGAGTCTAAATAAATCACCCGTCGACGAACGGGGCTGGAGGAAATACAATGATACTGAAAAAAAGACCGCTATTCCTGATCAACAAAAATAGCCGCGGTTTTACGATGGTGGAGCTGATGGTCGTTATGGCGATCATATCACTTCTGGCTTTAACCGGTATGAGAACCTATTTTACAACCCGGGCGAAAGTGATGGATGCAGCAGCCCTCTCTGATGCCCGGTCGCTGGGAACGGCCGTCTCTAATGCCTTCATCAGTGGGATCGATGTTAATTTGGCTCACGATCCGGAGGACGGTTCTAAAATCGGGACGCAGAAAGCTTCCGGAGGGGATCGAAGACCGGTATTTAAATTGACCAACGGTATGAATGCGGAGATCACCGGCAATAGCAACTGGGGGGGTGCAGGTTACGGATTTTGCTCTGCGGAAGTTTGGTGGCCAGGCAGACCAGAGAAAAAGTACTTGCTCGAAATAGATGAGAAAACCGGGTTGGTTTCAACTCCGAGTACCTAAACAGAAAAAAAACTGAAAACGACTTCTGATTCAGCCCGCCGAATTGTTTCCAAATCTTCTTTTGCTGAATTTCTCCCGGCGCACTGTTAATTTAAGGTGTGTTCCCACCGGATCCTTTTTACTTTCCTTTTTCCCAGTTTTGTGATTAATTTTCTTCCGGGAGGGATTCCAATGTCCGATAATAATGACATATCAAATTCAATGCTTATACACCTGGGAGCGATTTTTAAGGAGTTGCCCGCAATGCCGGATTTTGTTGACGGTATTCGCCGGGCGCCCGCCAGACATTTTAGCCTCAATCAAAGTGATACTGAACTTGCCTTGAAAAATGCCCTGCGTTATGTACCCGAAGACTGGCATTCCACCCTGGCCCCCGAATTTTTAAATGAATTGGTATCGCGGGGCCGGATTTATGGCTACCGATTTCGACCCCGGGGCCGGCTAAAAGGCAAACCCATCGATGACTACCGGGGCAACTGTCTCGAAGGTAAGGCATTTCAGATAATGATCGATAATAATCTGGATTTCGAAGTTGCCCTCTACCCCTACGAACTCGTGACCTATGGCGAAACCGGCCAGGTTTGTCAGAACTGGATACAATACCGGCTGATTAAACGCTATCTGGAAGAATTATCCGACCAACAGACCCTGGTAATGGAGTCCGGACACCCCCTCGGACTTTTCGCCTCTTCACCGGATGCACCACGGGTAATTATCACCAATTCGCTGATGGTGGGTTGCTATGATGATCAGGAAAACTGGCACCGGGCCATGGCACTGGGAGTGGCTAATTACGGCCAAATGACAGCCGGCGGCTGGATGTACATCGGTCCCCAGGGAATCGTGCACGGCACCTACAGCACCATCCTGAATGCTGGACGGGCCAAGCTGGGTATTCCCGCCGATAGCGATCTGACCGGCTATTTGTTTGTATCGTCCGGGCTGGGAGGGATGAGTGGCGCCCAGGGCAAAGCAGTGGAAATTGCCAATGGCGTGGCCATCATCGCCGAAGTCGACTTTTCCAGGATTCAAACCCGGTTGGATCAGGGATGGATTATGAAAGCTGTCGAAGATCCGGCCGAAGCATTTGAACTGGCCGTTGATTTTCAGCAGAAAAAAAAGAGCATCACCATCGCCTATTACGGCAACGTGGTGGATCTGATCGAATACGCGGCCAACAACCACATAAAAATCGACCTCTTATCGGATCAAACATCCTGCCATGCGGTCTATGAGGGTGGCTACTGCCCCCAGGGCATTTCATTTAACGAACGCACCGAACTGCTCAAAACCGGTCATGCAGGATTTAAAGAAATGGTGGATGCAACCCTAAGGCGCCACTATGAGCTGATAAAAATTTTAACTGAGCGCGGAACTTATTTTTTTGATTACGGCAACAGCTTTTTAAAGGCAGTCTATGATGCCGGTGTAATTGATATTTGCAGCAACGAAAAAGATTCATTGGATGGATTTAAATTCCAATCCTATGTGGAAGACATTATGGGGCCGATCCTGTTTGATTATGGTTATGGCCCATTTCGCTGGGTATGCCTGAGCGGCAAGGATGAAGATCTGCTCAAAACCGATCAGGCCGCCATGGATGCTATCGATCCGGACAGACGATTCCAGGATCGCGACAATTATGTCTGGATCCGGGATGCTGCCAAAAATAAGCTGGTGGTCGGCACAAAGGCCCGGATTCTCTATCAGGACGCCATGGGCCGCATGAATATTGCGTTGAAATTCAACGAAATGGTGCGCCAGGGCGAAATCGGCCCCGTGATGCTGGGAAGAGATCACCACGATACCGGCGGCACGGATTCGCCTTTCAGGGAAACCGCCAACATCAAGGACGGCAGCAATATCATGGCCGATATGGCCACCCAGTGCTTCGCCGGCAATGCCTGTCGCGGGATGAGCCTGGTGGCCCTCCACAACGGCGGGGGGGTTGGTATCGGCAAAGCAATCAACGGCGGCTTCGGCCTGGTGCTGGACGGCAGCGATCGAGTTGACAACACCATCAAACAGGCCATCCCCTGGGATGTCATGGGAGGTGTGGCCCGGCGCGCCTGGGCCCGAAATGAGAATTCCATTGAAACCAGTATCGCCTATAACGAAATGCGCCGGGGATCGGATCACATTACACTTCCCTTTCTGACCGATGAGGAAATGGTGACATCACTGGTATCTGAGGCGTTTGAAAAAATTGGTAAATGAAGATTAACCGGTTTACCCGTTTGCCGGTTGGCCCGTCGTCCCGTTTCTTTGAACCGGCTAAACCGGCATACGGGTCAACCGGCTAACGGACTAGCCGGCCAACCGATTCAAGGAGAAAATATGTCATCGATGAAGCAAATCGTGCAGTGCGTGCCGAATTTCAGCGAAGGGCGCGATCTGAAAAAAATAGAAAAGATTGTCGAACCCTTTCGCGCAAAAGACGGTGTTAAACTTTTAGATTATCAAAATGATGAAGACCACAACCGGGCGGTCGTTACCGTGGTTGGCGCACCTGAGCCCTTGAAAGAGGCTATTGTTGAAGCTATGGGCGTTGCCATAGATGTTATTGATATGCGTCAGCATCAAGGTCAGCACCCCCGCATGGGCGCCATTGATGTCATCCCGCTGATCCCGGTTAAAAACGTCACGCCGCAAGAGGCAGTCGAGATATCCAAAGATGTTGCAGACCTAGCGGCTGACAAGTATGGTCTGCCGATTTTTCTATATGAGAAATCGGCAGCCATGCCGGAAAGGCAAAACCTGGCAGCCATCCGCAAAGGCCAGTTCGAAGGCATGGCTGAAAAAATAAGATTGCCGGAATGGAAACCGGATTGTGGTCCCGCGGAAATTCACCCGACAGCCGGGGTAACGGCCATTGGCGCACGGATGCCGCTGGTGGCGTATAATGTCAATTTAGACACCCGCAATTTTGAGGTTGCCGACCGCATTGCCAATCAGGTCCGGCACATCAGCGGTGGTTTGCGGTACTGCAAAGGCATTGGCATAGAGTTAAAAGACAGAGGAATTGTCCAGGTCTCGATGAACATGACCGATTACACCAAAACCGCTCTGTATCGAGTTTTCGAACTGATTAAAATAGAAGCCCGCCGCTATGGTGTGAACGTGGTCGGCAGCGAAGTCATCGGCCTGGTCCCCATGGAGGCGCTGATCGACACGGCGGCATTTTACCTGGGACTTGAAGATTTCTCTATGGAGCAGGTGCTGGAGTACCGTATTTACGAATAGGTCTGGATAAGCTGCCCAAATTCGAGATGTTCGAAGAAGGTGCTCAAAATCGAAAATCAAGTAAGTCGGTGAGATCCACGATCGTTGAAGGGTACGGCAGAAGGAGATACAAACAGGAATTTATCCGCTTTCTCAGTTATGCGTTGGCTTCAAACGATGAGACTCGTGATCATCTTGAAACACTATTTGAAACCAGATCAACTGAAACAAGCACAGTGTCTTTAAAGGTAATTAAATGAACGGCAACATGATTATCAAAAATGCGTCGGAATTAGTCACCTGCAGCGGGTTGGCCGCCAAAAAGGGCGCCGAAATGTCAGAGCTGCACATCATTCCCGATGGGGCCGTGGTCGTTAAAGAGGGTATAATTGAAGCAGTTGGAACGACAGATGAAATTGAAGAAAAACTGGCGAAATCCAAAACGGATTTAGCCGTATTCGATACGATCGACGCAAGCAACAAGGCCGTGCTGCCCGGCTTTGTCGACTCGCATACTCATTTTATCTTCGGCGGCTATCGTGCGGAGGAATTCTCATGGCGCCTGCGCGGCGACAGCTATATGGATATTATGAAGCGCGGCGGCGGTATCGCCAGTACGGTTCAATCTACCCGCAAGGCCTCAGCCAACGAGTTGCTGCAGGCCGGAATTAAACGGCTGGACTCAATGCTTTCATTCGGCGTAACTACCGTTGAAGGCAAAAGCGGCTACGGTTTGGACAAAGTTACGGAAATCAAACAACTTGAGGTTATAAACCATCTCGACGGCATTCACTATATCGACATCGTCCCAACGTTTTTGGGCGCCCATGCGGTACCCGAAAATTTCAAAGACCGGGAAGATGATTTTATTGATTATTTGATCCAAGAAGTTATGCCGCAGGTCGTCGAGCGAAATCTAGCGGAGTATTGTGATGTCTTTTGTGAGAAAAATGTTTTTTCAGTTAACCAGTCAAAGCGTCTGTTAACCCAAGCCAGGGAATTGGGTTTCAAGATCAAGCTGCATGCCGATGAAATTGTGCAACTCGGCGGAGCCGAATTGGCTGCCGAACTCAAGGCAACTTCGGCCGATCATTTGCTGCAGGCTTCCGATGAAGGCATTAGGAGGATGGCGCAGGCCGCAGTGGTCGCCACCCTGCTTCCCGGAACTGCCTTCAGCCTGAAAGAACCCTATGCCAGAGGCCGCTTCATCATCGACAGCAATTGTGCGGTGGCCCTGGCGACAGACTTTAACCCGGGGAGCTGTTTTACGGAATCCATACCGCTGATCTTTGCTCTGGCAACCCTGTATATGGGCATCTCGACCGAGGAGGCTGTATCGGCCCTGACCATTAATTCGGCGGCAGCACTTGACAGAGCTGATAAAATTGGCAGTATCGATGTCGCCAAACAGGGTGATCTGGTTGTACTCGAGTTTCCGAGCTACAAATTCATTCCGTATCATATCGGCGTCAACTCGGTCGAAAAGGTCGTCAAAAATGGAAATCTGGTTTTTGACAAACAAAAAGGAGGGATGACATATTGTTAACGAATCAAAAAATAACTGCTTTTTTAGAAAAGACGGCCTCGGGCACCCCCGTACCGGGTGGTGGTTCCGTTTCAGCATTAAGCGCCGCGCTGGGAGCGGGTCTCGCGGAAATGGTAGCTAATTTGACAATTGCTAAAAAGGGCTATGAGACGGTTGAGCCTGAAATGAAAGAAATAGCTGAAACGCTGCAAATTCTCAGAGAAAAACTGGCGGCGGAAGTTGATAAAGATTCCAATGCCTACAGGGATGTCCTGGCCTCATTTAAATTGCCTAAAGACACCGAACAAGAAAAAGAGCAGCGCGCAGAGGCTATCCAGGATGCCATGAAAAACGCCGCCCGGGTACCGCTGGGGGTTGCCTATGATGCCTTGCAGGTAATGGATCTGGCTGAAAAGGCAATTCGATACGGCAACCGCAATGCGGTCTCGGACGGAGCGGTAGGGACGATGATGGCACGCACCGCCGTGCTGGGTGCCTTATATAATGTTAAAATCAACCTGGCTTCCGTAAAAGATAAGGTGTTCGTCGAAGAAATGATGCGGGAAGTCAATAAAATAGAAAGCCGGGTGCACGAAAGGGAAACGGAGATACTTTCATATGTGAAGATATGATCAGGGTTTCATTTTCTTCGATTCAAGCGATGCAGGTTCTCAAATACAGTCTCATAGACAGTTCTCCCCGGGTCGATTCTATACGGTTAACGCCGCATAGTTGATTGTCATACTTTTTCTAAGCCTTTTCTAAACAATAACAGATAATTATATGGACCGACTTCCACGAGTCGTTCTTCAGCAAATCCAAATGGGGCCAGCATGCCGACGACCGCGTCGGGTGCCAGCCGAATATGCGCCGGTGGTCCCGGCGGGCCATCTATTTTTTTAAACTCAACTATAGCCAGTCGGCCTGCCGGTTTCAATACCCGGACGACCTCATGCAGCACTTCTTGGGATATTCTATCTTCGACAAAATCATGTAAAACGGTGGCCATCAGACAGACGTCCACCACCTGGTCACCTACCGGGATATGCCGCCCGGCATCGCTGACAAAAGCTTTAATATTCAGGGCGTTTTTTTCAAGAGCGCTCGCCTTGAGTTGTTCAATACCCTCCGCCCATAAATCCACCGCGTAGACGGTCCCAGCCGAACCGACAATTTCCGAGGCTTTCAGGCTATAGGCGCCCCGGCCGCAAGCCAGATCCAAAAATGTGATGCTCTTTTGAAGGTCAATTTCCCGGTAAAAGGCTGCGGCATCTATGAGATCAAAACTGCTTTTGCCAGCAGCGGTGGGTTTTACATGGAGTTGATTTGACATCTTTGAATTCACTTTCTTAAGCCGGTTATATACAGAGCCCAAGTTACTATTGGATAAAAAAGTGGATGCGGCTTGTGCTTGTATCCCGTTGTTTTTCTAGCGGGGCAACCGCGGCATTAGATATCGCGGCTACAAGCCGCTCCCACACTTATATAACTTGCTCTTTTTAAATAGCCTGATTACTTAATTTCCTACAGCGGTTTTACCGGCACACAGATATCGACAATATGTTTATGATCGGGATGTTCTTTCGGATTGTTATGATTAAGTTCATAGCACAGGCGATCATCAGGCTGATAGCCGCTTTCAGGCATCCAACCGCCCATCAGCATATTCCAGGCGTCTTCAAATTCATCGGCTGCAATTTCAAAATTTGCCACAGCAAACTTTCCGCCCGGAATCACCATTTTGCTGATTTCACCTTCGACCGGTGTATCCTTTGGAATCGTAATACAGGCACTGGTTCTGAGCTTGTCTTCGTCCGTAATTTTAGGGTCGTCATGGTAGACGGTCAGCACCCTGGTTTCAGGAAACCGTAGATGCCCCCGCGGACCGGCCCATTTCATCAATTTTTCGAACAGACCTTCAAACAGTTCACTGTCTCCCTTGTAAGGACCGATGTGGCGAACGTAAGCCACATTTAATTCCGGCATTTTCTTGACTTCGACTTGAATTAGTTCTTGTCCTTTCATTTTAATCCTCCATTTTGGGTTTTGGGTTCGATCATCAATATAGTAGGAGAAAATGTCGAAGTCTTTGCGGTTCTTGCCAATCAGTTGATCATATTTGCTTTTCGTTTTACGAATCTTGCTATTGCGAAGATGCCCACCTGCCCGCCACTGGCTGGCGTTCATGTGAAAGGCCTCCTTGAAAGCCCTGGCAAATGGAGCGGAACCGGAAAAGCCGCAATCGAAGGCAATCTCGGTGATAGACTTTTTGGGATTGTCAAGAAGCTGGGCGGCTGCTTTTTCGATTCGATTCCGCTGGATGAAACTGTTCAGGGTTTCACCAACCAGGGCCCTGAAAAGTCGGTGAAAGTGAAACCGTGAAAAATTGGCCACTCCGGCTAAAATTTCAAGCGAGAGATCCTGATCCAAGTTGTGTTCGATGTAGTCAAGCACCCGGTTGATACGGGAAGAATACTCTTGCCTCAAGCATTTTCGTTGATTCTCGTTTGGCCGGATATCCGCCATAAATTGCGCCTTATTTCTTTCTGAAATATTCAGTCAAAAAATCCTTATAGGATTTCGAGGTCAAATTACCGCGATGGCATCTTGATCCTGCAACTCGCTTGCCGTATACACCACCTGCGCGATCCACGGTAGCAAATGACCTGTATACCCAGCGCAAGGTAAATGAAATCCCGTATCAGCGTGATTTCGGTGGCTGAAGTTGATCCTGAATTACTGGTTGCGAAACAGCCGCAGTCAAATTCATGCCCCCTGATCAGGTTGATCGAAAGCAGGATAATAAATGCCACCAGCAGAACATTGATAATTGAAACAGCGGATCGCGGGTAAACGCCGATAATCAGAGCAAGTGCCGCCACAAGTTCCAGAAAAGGCAAAATGATGGCAATCAAGTTGATGAGTGCATCGGGAAATAGATCGTAGCCATATATAATTTTAGCAAAATCCGCCGGGAAAAGGATCTTGTTGTAGCTCGCATAAATAAATGTCAACCCGAGTATCCAGCGTGCCGCCAGTTCCAACCAGCTGTTTTGAAGTAGGTTTCGGGCCTGTTTAGTCAATGGGGTATCCCTCGGCCTCCCAACCCGGGAAACCGTCTATCATGACACTGATGTTCATATAGCCGCGCTCCATGAGAAGCTGGGCCAGGTGGTGGCTGTCTTCGCAGGTTCTGCCCGAGCAGTAAGTCACAATCGGATGATCACGGTCGTGAAGCTGCAGAAAACCATCAATTAGCTCTTCGTATTGTCCAACCGGAAGGGATACCGCGCCTTTAACATGGCCGTCATTGAAATCTTCGAAGGCTCGTGCATCAACAAAAAGGACATTTCCGGTGTCATAAAGTGTTCTGGCATGGGCGATGTCGTCAATTACGAGTTCGTCCATGACCACATCGTTTTTCCCGCTAGCGCTAACCACTCCCCGGGAAATATCCCATTGCCCCACCAGGGCAATGCCATTGGGTGAGAAATAATTGACGCAGAATGCCGCAATAACGGATATTCCGGTGAGGATGCCGACTTCTTTTAATGGTTTCATGAGACACGCGTGCGTTTGGTATTTTTCGTATGCTAACCCCCGGTTTTTAATCCGTTTATCTCTCTTAGCATCGACATCAACGGGTCAGTTGCAATGTATCCGGGCACGCTGAAAATCGGTTCGCCCATCTCTGTCAGAAAAACGGTAGTGGGCAGACCGGAAACCCCGTAGCTGCCCGCCGTCTGCGGTTCCTTGTCGGTATTCACCATAATCGGCATAAAATTATCGTTCAGATAGTTGATCAACGCGGAGTTTTTGAATGTGGTATTGGCCATCTTGCGGCAGAAACCACACCAGTCGGCATAAAAATGAAGAAATACTTTTTTTTTCTCAACTTTGCTCAACACCATTCCTTCTTCATATGTGCGCCAATTGATCGTGTCAGAGGCGGCAGCGACACCGGCAACACACAGGATCAGGCTCAAAGTCAAAACTCGCATACAACGAATGTAGTTTGATTTCATATAGTTAGTATCCTTTATATTTTTTTCACACCTGGACTCGCTATTTTTCAAGGTCAAAAAATTTGTTGATCAAATACAGACGTAATTATTTAATATACAAATGCTGCCGGATATTGTCAATTTTAGCAGCCGGTATTGTATTATTAGACCAGGGGGAAATGATAGATAAATTAGACCGGAAATACGAGTGTCACTGTGGTTCCGACATTGGGTGTGCTATTGATTTCGATGCGGCCGCCATGGGCTTCCATAATCGTTTTGCACAGGCTTAAACCCAGACCATAGCCGCCGGAGTCCTTGGTACGGGATTTATCCACCCGGTAAAAGGGCTCGAAAATAAACGGCACCTCGTCCTCGGGAATCCCGATTCCGTTATCAGTTATTTGCACAATAATTTTTGGCGGTCGGCGTTTGACGCGGATACGCACGGGCCCACTATCCGGGTGGGAATATTTGACGGCATTGGTCAAAATGTTGTTGAAAACGATTTTGATCTGCTCCGGGTCCATCTTCGCCACGATCTCGTTCGCTATATCGTCAACCTGTACTCCGGGAGGACGATGTTCAAATTCAGACAATACATCTCTCAGGAGATCTGATAAAACAACGCGCTCTAATTTAAGCTTCCCATGCAGGTGATGCATCCGGGCAGATTCCAGGATTTCATTGATCATTTTTTCCATTTCGGCAATATCACCGCCAATGCTGTCCTTGGCCTGACCCTCCGGCAAAAACTCCAGGGCGACTTTAACACGGGTAAGCGGGGAGCGCAGTTCATGGCTGACATCCAGCAACAGTTGCTCTTTGGTGTGGAGCATGTCCCGGATGCGCGCCGTCATATCATTAAAGGCTGCCGCAAGATCCCTGAGTTCATCGGATCTTTTTAGCGGAACCCGGTATTTCAAATTACCCCGGCTGACTTCCCGCACACCATCATTGAGCCATCGCACCGGCTTCAGGATCCAGCGAATGGATAAAAAGGCGCCGGCCAGGATCAGGGTTAACAGGGACAGCAGTATGATTACCAGACGCTTGCGCTCCGGATCCAAATCAAAACTCTTGTCCAGGCCGAAAATAAATCGGCCGGATTCATGGGTTAACTCTATGAAATGATGCCCGCGGTAGCGCCCCAGCCGGATAAACGGCTCCTTGCTCCATTGGCGCCAGTGTGCTTTATTAATTTTAGTAGAATCTTCAAAAATAGACCAGCTATGGTTGGGGCTTTCAAAATAGATCTGAAGAGATGCCTGCTCTCCTATTTTCCGAGCCCGATCAAGATCCGGCGGACTCCCGATATCCTCGATGATATAGTTTAAATATTGTAAGACATTTTTATGAAGCGGGCGACCGGCGGCGCTGCGGTGGTGCCAGAAAAATCCGCCAACGACGATATTTACACAAATGCCGGTTAAAATAATCACCACCAGCAGTTTGGTAAAAACCGATCGGATAATTCTTTTAAACCATTTCATAGGCTTTTTACCTTAGATGAAACTTCCCGTGACTGAAACCGTGATCCGAGTGAACGTCGAATGTCGGACGTTCCGTGTTCGATGTTCATTCGTTTCTTCTCATTTAGCTTGGCCCTCTTTTCAAATCAGGTATCGTACGGTTCACCAATAAACACATACCCGGTACCCCAGACCGTTTTGATAAAATGGGGTGACTTGGGATCATCCTTTAATTTCTGGCGTAGACGGCTCATTGTAATATCCACAGACCGGTTAAATGCATCACAGTCAATGCCCCTTAATTCCTGTAATATCTCATCGCGGTTAAAAACTTTGCCGGGGTTTCGAGTGAGCATAGCCAAGGCGGCAAACTCATTGGTGGTCAGTTCCACGTTTTCTGCATCCAGAGTTACAATGTGCTTGGCAAAATCAATCTCCAACGGCCCAAACGATTGGGGCCGGGTATCGTCGATTTTGTTTGCGCGGCGCAGAACCGAATGAATCCGCGCAACCAGTTCCCGCGGCTCAAAAGGTTTGGGCAAATAATCATCAGCCCCCAATTCGAGTCCGACGACCTTATCCATTAGCTCCCCTCTGGCGGTAAGCATGATAATCGGCACCGACGAATTTTGCCGGATCGTCCTGCACACTTCAAACCCGTCCATCCCGGGCAACATCACATCCAGTATGACCAGATCCGGTGATTTGTGCTTCAGTTTCTTTAGACCTTCCTCCGGGTGCGTGGCACTCAGTGTGTTGAAGCCGAAATCACCCAGAAAATCCGTCAGCAGCTTATTCAGTTTCTTGTCATCGTCTATGATCAGGATTGTTGATGCCATAGGTGCCAAATCGTAGTTTAGTGTTTGCGATCGTTTGCTTGGTAGATATACCCAAAATAGATAGCTACTGGTTTCAGGATATAGCAACTCGGTTCACTGAAACCTGAAACCTACAAACTGCGCCAATGCTTCCCTCAGGGGCAACTTGTTCCGGACGCTGTCTCGAAAAAAGTTTAGACGTTAACCGATCCATGTGAATCCAAGAACAATGTCTCCCCATGTTTCAAATCAACATATCTGTCTAACAAATTTTCTTTTTTTAACTCTTCCTTGACCTGCATAGGTGGAAAATGCACCGGTTCATTACCAAGACGAAACGTTCCCCAGTGGATGATCATCATTTTGTCGGCATTTAACTCTTTAAACGCCTGAACCGTTTCCTGCGGATTTGTATGGCTTTGCGCCATGAACCAGCGCGGTTCATACGCGCCCACATTAAAAACGGCCAGATCGATTTCATATTCGCTGCCCAACTGCTCAAATCCGTCGAAGTAGGCGGTATCGCCGGAAACAAAAATTGTGTAACCGCTTCGCAATCTTATCAAATAAGAACCCCACAGGGAACGGTTAGGCCCGGTAATCGGGCTGCGCATGGTCCAGTGATTGCTGTGTAGAAGCGTTATTTTCATTCTTCCATCGTCGAATGAATCATACCAGTCCAAAGGCGTTCGATTTTTCATAGACAGGTCTTCAAAAATATCATTGTAGCCCAGCGGTGAAATGACATGGGTCTTTTTATCGAATACAGCCAATGATTTTTTGTCGAGGTGGTCATAGTGCCCATGGGTGATCAGAATGTGCTGCGGCCGGGGCATCTCCAGGGGATTAAATTTCAACGGGCTAAAGTCTTTTATGAACCAGAAGATTTCAGAAAAAACCGGATCTATAAGGATGTAGCGGTCTACGTCTTTTATCAACAGGCTGGCGTGTTTCAGAAAAGTGATCGAACTGCCGCTGTGCTCGCGGATCGGCTGCCAATCGATGGCGACCGGCGTAATTTGTTCTTCGCGATAGAATCTTTTGAAATGATTTTCACTAAAAAATTTCCACTTCATAACCTCCCAGAACCGGCCGTCGCGTCCCAGCCCGATAGGGTTGGTAAAACCATCGTGGTTGTGGTGTTCTTTTCGGCGGACAATATTTCGTAAAAGGCGCCCGTTTAAAGGTTTATAATGTAGAGTTTCCGTTTCTGAATCAGCGGAAACTGCCGCTAAAGGTGAATCAGGCATAAGACTTAAAACCGACATGCTTTGCAATGATGTTGCCAGTAAATTTTTTATGAATTGTCTGCGGGTCATGGTTATAGCACTCAATTTTTATTTTAGAAGTAAACATGCTATAGACAATAATCATTCTGCTATTTAATGTCACCAAATTAATCCGCCCCTTAAAAGCAGCATATTTTAATTTTGCAGCCTCTTCAATGAACACTGAATAGAGCGTTATATCAGAGCTTCGTGGATTAATATGAAACTGATTTCACAGGGCCGGCACTATGCTCCGTTTGCCAGGAGTACCCGGCTGCCGACCCTGCCTTTTAGCTAACGACCAACAACGGTCAACCCGCATTCCTTTTTACGCTATACTCTTTGCTCGCATGCCCCGCATCCCCTCGCAACACGAAACGCGCAATCCGCTGTTATTCCCATCTTTTGCCATGCCATTTTTTAAAGGTTTCAAGTTTAGCGATCAGCTTCTCCTTTTGCTCAGGTGTCAATGTCTTGTGAAATTCGGCTATCCGAACCACCAGGAGATCGATTATATGGTCCATTTTTGCTCGATGCTCCGCAATCCTGGCTTTGACAAACTTCTGATCGATCTCTTCACTGCGCAGCTGAGCGACAAGCTCTGCATGCATCGATTCCTTGTTTGCATGCATTTCCTTTGCTTCTGCCATGACTTCGTCTTTGATCTGATTCAACTGCTCTTGTTGGCTTTCGGTTAAATCCAGTGTTTCCGAAATGTAATCCACCATGAACTCGGCTTTATGGGCATGGGAATGACGACGGCACCCGGAAAATGCCGCGACTCCGGCAATCAACAATGCAATCATTGAAATGTTAAATCCTTTTTTTAGCATGGTTCCTCCTTTGCTGTGAAACAGCGTCTAGCGGTTAATATAAATCCGTTCCAGCCTGTTGATTAAATATTAACCACACTTGAAAAGGAATGCTTTTCGCCGGTGTAACAGTTTGTAACAATATGTAACAGTAAATGGAGGACTTTGCCGGACCGATTAAACTTTCCAAATAATATTAGATGGAGATAAGGTTATTTTTATAATAAAGTGGTTGATGAATCGTGTCCGGTCCAAATCGGTCACCCGGATTGAATTTTCAAGAAATCGCTCAAGGAATGAGGGGGTTTTGCCGATCTATTAGGTTATAATTTCTAAATTGAAACTGAAATAACCAGCATGAATAAGGAAAATGGAAACTAACAGCATAGGCCTGGATGAATCAGCCGAAGAACTCTACGCGCAGCTAGGCGGAGTGGAAATTCAAAAGCTGGAAAAATATGAATTTTCCGGTACGGACCGTCTGGAGCAGGGCCTTCGTGAGGAACGGCGGCGCTATAATGCCTTGCGCAACCAGATTGGCAACCTGGTCTACCAGGTCAGCCGATGTCTGGATGGCCGTTCCAAAACCAGTAAATCAGATCTGGAAAAAATGATCTGGGTCCAACTCGAGAAAATTTTCGGCTTCCTCAGTAAAAATCCACAGGCCGGCGATAGCACCCTGATCCGATACAAGGGTGCTTTTAGCGGAAACCAGATCGACAATAAAACGGACTACGAAATTCTTTCCGGAAATATCTCCTTCGATACTGAGATGGTACGCGCCGTCTCAAAAGGGCAGGGAACAGACCCTTCCCAAGTTCTGGAGAAACTCAACAAGGGCTTTGAAACATTCTGGAATCACGGCATTAATAATTTTCTTGTAAAAATACCTCAAAGCAGACAGGAACTTAAGCGCCTGCTGGTATCGCTGCAGTTTGCTGCCCAATATTTTGTTGCAATCGAAAAAAAATCGCCCATAGCCATTTCAATAGGTGGCAAACACGTGACGCTTCCGCCAATTCTTAATGAACACAACGTGCCCGATTTGAATTTAACGTTGCTGGCGGTGCTCAATGGTTTGAAGCCGGATAAAATGCAGGCCATGGTACATAAGGTCGATAGCCTGATGCGAAGTACGGAGTCTAACGCTAAAAAATACGGCTACACCAGTATCTACGATGCGATCCTGAATATTAAACGTTTCCGCTCGAGATTGAACCCTTCGCCTATCGAGGTCAACAATATAAAATGGCTGATGGTCAGTGACGAGCAAGCGCCGGTATCCGACCAGATGGCCAATGTAGCGCGGCTGGTCATGGACAGCTCCGGAGGATCAAGCACAGAAACGACGCGTGTCCTTAAAAGTGTCTACGGCGAGGATTATGCTAAAATTGATTCCCAGCAAATTGCCGAACGGCTGCACCTCACCTCCGGTCTGTTGGAAACCATCGATAAAAAACCCAAAGGCGGAGAAATTAAGACCGAAGTCTTAGACAACATGGAAGAACGGCTCAGTAAAGTGAGCGAAGACGTTTACGATAATATTCGCATTGAAGGCAATGAGATTAAAGCCTACATGCCGGGCAAGGGCACGTTCACCGAAAAAGTCCACAACAAGATTGGAAAGATTGTAACCTTTCAGAAAAATCGGTCTGAAACCAAAAAAAAGATGGCCCAAATGGTCCATCGCGCCATCGAATTTGACGTCCTGGACTATGAAACTCTGGCCATTGATTTTAAAGTAACGGTGGACGAAGCCAAAACGCTGCTAAAAATGCTGAAAAGCTGTTTTGACAGCCAGGGGAAATTCAGTAAAAGTACATTCGCAAGAGTTATTCCCGAGCTGGAACGTTATGAAAGAAAAATATTCGACTTTCTTTGGCATAATCTGAAAGAATCCCTGCATCAGAATGATCGAACCGCTTTCCTGGATTCCCTGCAACTACTCGCGGATCGCTTAAAACAGCCTAAAAACTCTCTATCCGTTCTGTTGGAAGATCTTTACGAAAGCCCTTCGGTGATCCGATTTGCAGACCGCAAAGCTTTCATGCTCGGCAACCGCCTGGTGCGATCATTTTCCCAGGAAATAGTCAGTTACAATATTACGCCGGAGGATGTTCTTCTGTCACAGGCAGGGGTCGATACGAAAATTGCACGCTATGCCGCCTGGAAAATCGATAAAAACCATGACAAATTTTTTGGGAAAATTGGAACGATTCACCGCCGGTTGCTTGAAGCCCTTGATTCCGAAAAGGATCAGGAAGGTCTTATGGATGTTCAGGAATTGCTGGCCTTAGAGAGAGAGAGCTATATTTTCTTAGCCCTGGTGGGCGGCAATACCAGCCGATCGATTCTGCAAAGTGCCCTCAAGGAATACGGGCATCCGGAATCGGACCTTTATCAGCTGAGTAAAAGCCAGCACCACATGGCGGATATCTTACAGCTTTTGAAAGTCATAATACGCGGTGTCGGTCTGGTGGGTGACAGTAACGATTCCGCATTTATCGAAGGTATAAAAAATCGGCTGGAAGTCTTTGCTCAATTCACCCATTCGCTGCACGAATCGGACCTGATCAATCAAGTGAAGGAGTCCGCGGATTCGGCCATAAATCAACTGATGGCGAAAACCGGTGTATAGCCAAATACCGAAGGAGCAAATCAAGTTGATATTTTCTTGTATGTTTGATTTGCAGATTCTTACTTCTCCAGCCATCCGACCTCTATCGAACCCTATCAACCTGTTTACCAATAATTGACACGTCTTCGAGAATATCGACTCTTTCTTGAGAACAAAAATTAACTTGATATTTAACCTCAACTCTGCATTTATCGAATTAATTGCAGTAGATTATATATCACTATGCCCCCTGACAGAAAATCCGGGCAATTGGAACATTTTTATGACAACCGCCATAATCTGTATCGGTAAAAATGGCAGAAAAGGGAGGCTTTAAATGATAAACAAAGCCCTAGAGGCGAAATACAGCTCCAAACTTTGCTCAGCCGATGAAGCGGTTCGTATGATCCGTTCAGGCCAAAGAGTATTTATCGGTTCATCCTGCGGCGAACCCCAGTATCTCATCAATGCCTTGATGGACAATGCCAAGTTCTTTTCAGACGTAGAAATTGTTCGTTTATTAAGCCTGGAAGGTTCTTTAATGTCATTGATGGCCGATGAATACCGGGGCCATAAATTTCATGTCCGGTCGATCTACCAGGGGTCCGATCAAACCAAGAGCCTACGCGCAAATAAACGTTTCATTACGCCCTTGGCCCTATGTGCCGTACCCGATTTATTTAAAAAGAAAATGCTGCCGCTTCATTTTGCCTTAATTCAGGTATCACCGCCGGATGATAATGGCTGGATGAGTCTGGGGATTTCAGTGGATGTTACCCTGGCCGCCGCCCAGTCGGCTGCTGTGGTAATCGCCCAGGTAAATCCAATGGTGCCCAGGATTCCAGGGCACAGCTTTATTCATCTGGATGATGTCGATGTTATTATCGAACAGGAAGAAGAACTGCTCAATGCGTTTAATTTACCGGCCTATGAATCGGCATCCGAAATTGCGGACATAGCGGCTAATCTGATCGACAATGGTGCTACCATCCAGCTCGGCCTGGCAGAGCTTTCCCAGCCGATTGCAAAGGCACTTGCCCAAAAAAATGACCTTGGGCTCCACACCGAAATATTAACCGAGTATCTGATGAACCTGGTTGCGCAAGGCGTGATCACCAATCGCCATAAAACTTTAGACGAGGGCAAGGTAGTCGCCAGCGCGGCCATCGGCAGTCAGCAATTTTACCAATCCCTGCACAATAATGTGGTCATTGATTTCAGGCCGTCGGACTATGTCAATAACCCTGCTGTTATTGCCCAAAACCATAAAATGGTCGCGATCAATTTTGCCAGGACCATGGATCTCAGCGGGCAAGTGTATGCGGATGCACTTCCGCAAAATCATTTTTCCGGAGTTACCGGAATGTTTGATTTCATCCTGGGAGCTTCCATGTCTCCCGGCGGAAAATCCATTATTGTTATTCCTGCCAGAAGTATCGATGGTAAGACCAGCCGCATTATCCCCAAGGCCTGCGAGGGGGCCGTCGTAATACCTAAAGGCTACGTTTCCTATGTGGTCAGTGAATTTGGCATGGTCAATCTTTTAGGTAAAAACATTGAAGAAAGAGCCATGGCCATGATCAGCCTGGCGCATCCGGATTTTCGCGATGAGCTTTTTCACAATGCTCAGGAAGCCGGATGGATTGATCGCAATCGAACACTCCATGAATCCTTATTCGGCGTCTATCCTGCCAGAATGGAGGAAACACGCGTGTATGACGGCCAACGGGTCATGTTTCGGCCGGCCAAACCGCTCGATGATCGTTTGATCCAGGAACATTTTTACAATATGGATGAAAAGGATGTCCAAACCCGATTTTTCAGTATACGTCGCAGTTTCTATCGGGAAGATATGGAAACCATGTTCCAAGCCGACTACATCAAAAATCTCTCGATTGTTGCCGTAACGGGAGAAATCGGATTTGAGAAGATAATCGGCCTGGGTATGTATGCACTTGAACATAGCGCGGTCGCCGAAATCGCCTTCTCTACCGCCAGGGAATGGCAGGGCAAGGGTATCGCGGGTGTCATCCTGGAAAAACTGGCCGAGGCTGCCCGTGAAAACGGTATTACCAGCCTGGAAGCATATGTGCTTCCAACCAATACCGGTATGATCAAGCTCTTTAAAAAATTACCGTATAAAGTAAAGTCCAGGTTTGAAGGAGAGGCGGTGGTACTCAGGTGTGATTTCGATAAGTAACGGATTATTTTAGCTCGGGCAGACCCGTGAGAAGCTGCCAGGTGTGTTGTTCCGGTTCATATTCCCAGAGTTGGTCATCGGCCATGGATTTGACGACCATATCGTCAGTTTTGAAGTATGATATTTTCACCACCTGGCGCACACGCACATCCTCTTCTACAACAGTAAAAGTTCGAAGTTCATAAGCGGTCACTTTATATTTGTTCAGATGCTCAATTTGTTCCTCTTTTTTTTCTTCATCCTCCTCTTTTAGAAAAGTGGCAGCGACAACAAACTCGGACCAGCTGATGGCCTGGCGATATGCTCGATTGGCATCATTAAACGCTTTCATTGGATCTCTGAATTTTTCTATTGGATTGCAGGCAACTACCAGGCCAATCAAAAGCACGCTAACAATTATTCTACGATGCATGTATACTCCTCTCTTTAATTGTTTTACCGACGAATATACAGGATTGTCAATCGTTCAAATAAAAATCTTTTTTGACAAAGTGATTTGTCAGAATGAGCTTAAAATGTCCCTATTCCGCAACCCTTGAACCCTTGAACGACATGTTATTTTTAAAATTCGCGACCCTTGGATGCCAAAAATATTTCAAGCAGCATATCAGCATCCAATCATCAAACTCATCCTTCGCTTTTATCCTTGCAGATTTATTAAATTTGGTTCAGAATGGGGATGCTAACGGACGAAAAAAACATATAATTCCAGAATGATATATATAATTTTAATAGAGATCTGGTTTTAGCCTTGATTTAGGAATTTTATGATGAATTTAAAAAAAATTTTGGTTGTGGATGACGAAGCCGATATGC
>Ga0056115_1000378_pt1 | contig 20461 bp, 13 predicted proteins | sample WorMetOlspDAHAB1_FD_77007 | JGI IMG/M metagenome (GOLD analysis project Ga0056115, IMG submission 77007) | Marine gutless worms symbiont microbial communities from Max Planck institute for Marine Microbiology, Germany - Olavius sp. DAHAB.1 ...
AGTCCTGAATCAGGCGTTGAAGGGTAAAATATAGGCCTATGGGGCACTGTCGTAGAAGTTCACCCGCGGGTCTAACCCTAAGCCTAACCCTAAACCTAACCCTAACCCTAACTAACCCGAACCCTAAGCCTAACCCTAAACCTAACCCTAACCCTAACTAACCCGAACCCTAAACCTAACCGTAACTAACCCTAACCCTAACTAACCCTAACCACTAACCCTAACCCTAACTCTAACCCTAACCCTAACCCTAATTAACCCTACCCGCGGGTGAACTTCTACGACAGTGCCCCCTAACTCTAACCCTATCGAATATTGGCAGCATACAAAGAGTGTAATCTGTCTGAAATAACACTTAGAGCTATTATGTACTCCAAATTTTAAATCAGACATTTCGGCGAGTTGACTAGTCGGCGAGTTGACCAGTCCGCGACATGACTGACCGCGAGTTGGTTTGTCGGCGAGTTGTCCCGTTACCCTTTCCTCTTCCCCTATATCTAGTGAAGGAGGGTGACTATTGTCCCCTTCTACTGTGATCGGTTTAGTGGTTTGTACCTGCCCCTCAGACAGTGTTTGCATTTCAACACCAGTAGCCTTATATGCTTTGCCTCTAATGTTTGCAGTAACTGATTAGTTGATATCTTTGGCCTCAGCAGTCGGGCTAGAGGAGTGACTCGTTGCCTGCCCATTTTGTGCCATACTGTGTTTGTTTCATATTTAAAACTATGCTAAGTATGCATACGGGTATATTGACAGAAATGTTTGCTTAGCCAAAATGAAAAGCCATTTCTCACCCAGATCAAATAGATCTAGCAACAATATGGAAAACGATATTTTGATAATTCCGACGATTTTCAACTTAAACTCAACTTTGGACAATGAAACTGAAGTCTGGAACACTTTCGCAACTACTTTACTTAAATTGTAATGTTTTACAACTATTTTCTCAACTTATGACGAGTTTCTTCATCACTTTTCTTGTTTTCTATTGCTAAAACAATGTATGCCTGTTTTTATGTCACTAACAGCTAAACATATGTTCACATTGAGATGTCAACAACTGGTAAAGTGTGGTTGTCAATTTTCCACTACGGTTCCTTGGGGAGGGAGGTGGCTTGCTGTCAGTAACCAGTATGACTTAACAGATGGCACATGTCAATAATGTTCAAGTGTTCATTGTAAGGACGCATTTATTTTGTAAACAGGCAATACGAGATGCACTGTTTTGTATGGACTACATTTATGTAAGTTCTAGAATACAAGATATTGTAAGTTTTGTTGCACTTCATGCTTTTTAGTAAGTATAGTGTCCAAAATGACAAAGTCATGATAGATAAATGCTGCAGTCACAAGCTGCTAAGATCTTGAAGCATTGTAGGTTTTGCCTGTGCTTATTAATACTATTTGTGTCCTAACATCTCACGTTTGCAAAGAAAGTTGCAGCAATATTGTTGCTTGATGCATTTTTGTTATCATCATTGTAATTTATTGAGCACTGTGTATGTTTGGCTTCTGTGGACTTTTGAATAGCAAGCATCAGATCTCGTGCATTTATGAAGGTTTACTCTGATCTTTCTCCTCTGACTTATGCTGTCTGACCCTTTTATCTTCTGTGTTAAACTGGTCCAGTAAGTAGACTATAGTTGTGTGCCTTATATTGTTTTATATTTGTTTTTTTTCATACTGGTTGTAACCTTAAATATTTTGACATCATTTTAGAATTACAATTTCCATTCTATTTACGTTGCAGCATTGTAGTGGCTAAGTGAAAAAATTATAACTGTTAAATTGCATTAATATCTGAGAATTTATATTTATATCTATTAGTATTATTTGTTTAATTGTTTACAGAATGCAGCTTCTGTGATTGTGTGAATGCTTATTAATGTGCATGTCTGGCTGTTGTGCAGGCTTTGCTTTTATTTTTGTAGAAATTAATTTTTGCATTGTAACATGAGATATATTGAATAATTAAAATTAGTTAATAAATATTGATTAAGATCTCCATAGTAATTTGTTGAAATTGTTTTTGTATTTTATTTAGCACCAGTCTCGTGGCTGATAACTGAAGTGAAGGAGATGTTATTGTTCTCAAGTGACGTCATGTCACTTTGTTTCACTATTTTACCATGAGTACGTCGAAGTGTATTACTCTTCTGGCTTGTTTAAATGGTTGATTTTTTGGCAAAAATGATTTGTTTATCAAAATTCTGATATAGGCCAACATGATTAGTGTTATGAGTTATATTTTGCAGTTCTAAGTTTTGTATTGTGCATCAAAGATGGCACATAATTTGTTTGTAAGTTGTTTTGCTGGTGACTGACCAAGATTTGTGTATGTGTGTGTTACTAGTGACTGAACAGTGGCTGATTTCTAGAGAAGAACGTTGTAAACATGACGTCCTGTTTGCACAGCAGAACCCAGTTGGCGGCTACTTGTCAGGTCAGCAGCATGTGCGCTTTCTTGTGTGTTGATGTGATGTGGCCGCTTTGTTTGACATTGTGTGCTGTTCTCAAAGACCGACACCTCGTGGTTAGACTGAGTCAGCTGGGAACCCGCACACGGCTATTTTCGTCAGCCATTCAAATTTCTTTGCCACATTAGCATTGAGCTGTGTTAACTGTTGATGAGTGTAGCTGCTGGTCTTCTGCTGTCAGTGTGTAATCTTCATGCTGATGTGATGTGACGAAGGTGACCAAGCAAAGCAGTTTTTCGTGCAGTCCGGTTTGTCAAAGCAGACTCTCGGCCACATTTGGTTCGTTGCTTTTTGCTCAACTGTTTCCTTTCTATTTGCTGTTGTGTTGCAGCCATCTAGATTTATTAAAAAAGATGCAGTTTTGTCACAACTGTAGATATTTTAACATGCTGAATGTTGGTAATTATTTAGCATATACATAAAAGTGACATTTATAGCTAACAGGTCTGGAAAGCGGAGTGTTGTAAATATTTTCAGTGTTGTGCTGTTGTTAATATGCATTAGTCACGTTTGGGAGACTCTAGGTGACACATTGAATCTAAGTTGCCACAAATACTTGCTGTGTGTCGTATTCAAATTGTTATAATGTAGATACCGTTTGACTGATATTTTAGTTTTTTTTGAGTTTGCACTTGTTAGCTGTGATTGTACTAGTCTTCTTTTTACCTTGAAATTGGTTTCATTATTACGAGTCAAATGCACACAGTGCCTACGTCTTAAATTCGTCAGAAATGTTTGTCTCTATCATGCCACACAACAGTTACCAGTGTCCTGGAGTAGCTTGTACGACATAAGAGCTGCAGATTGTGCACGTCAGGGCTCTTGCTGATGTGGATGGCGACGGGCGTGTTGATCGACGCGAGTTCTCCATCGCGATGTATCTGATTAAGCGATGCCTGCTTGGCCACGACTTGCCATCTGTACTGCCTGCTAGTCTGAAGACTGATGTACTGACAACATTGCCTGCTGGCCTCAATCTCGACCCAGCAGTCGCGCACTCAAGGACAATGACATCCGTGTTTGGAATGCCCATCTCAACTGTGGAACCCCTGACTGCACCTCGCGGTTCGTGGTCTGTCATACTGTCACTGTAACCAGCTGGATATGGTATGAGTTGCTTAATTAGGACTTCGTCCTCAATTAGGCCTCATTTTTATTATTTAGTTGCAAACTTTGGTTCTTTAAAACTTTTTATCTACAATATATTGAAGTACAGGTATTGCATTTGAGTGACAGCAAATGTGGTGCACGTGTGATTACACTAGGAAATTATGAACTATGTGTTAAAGTTTAATGCTTGCTATAAATAGTGCAGAATTGCACAGATAGGTTAACCAAATCACTACTCACAAAGTATGGCATTTTTTGTTGGAGTACTGTCATTTGTAAACAAAAGTTAACTTACCTGCTTTTACAAATCTTTTGATAATATTGTTTGGGCAAATATGTTTCTCAAAAAGAAAGCACATCTGTGGAACAAGTGGTATGTTATTGGATCATACATTGTTGCTACCATTTTGGAAATTGACATGACATGTTTGAGCCACGTGTGAATACAGTGCGATTATTTCAAACTGTGTGATGTAGATTGATGTCAAAGCCTGAATTGCACAATTGCTGTGAGGCTGTTGGCTGATGCATTGTATTTCATGGCTTTGTGTACAGGGCTTGTGTATGGATGTTCGCCGCTTATGTCCTCAACGTTTCCTTCTGGTCTTACACCAGTCAAGTATGACTGCACTTTATGCAAATTCAGTTTCACTAATGATCGTATTATTATTTGCACTTATTGGAATCATGAATACAGCTGCATACGTTTCTGTATCGATGTTTGGAGCAAGTATGGCTGCTGAACTTCAGTCGTTTGCATGACAACAGGATGCCATCAACATGCACTGAGTGGGCAATTCCAGTGCCACAACGTCTCAAGTACAGTCATGTTTTTAATGACAACGACACTGCACACAAGCACTTCCTGTCAGGTAACCTCCATGTCATTTTGACAGCTCTATGCTTACCACTGAGTAGTATCATTATCTCATCAGTTGTGTGTATGTAAGTTTACAGACAGTCACATCTATGGTTCCCAGAATTCCCATATTTTATGAGATCTCCATTATTTCAGTCCCCATCTCCCACCTCTCAGAATGAAGCCACCCGTGACAACGACCCGTGAGACGAAATCTTATGTATTTCATTAGGACCATACACCTATGGTGACCATGATATTTACGCATAACGACAGTGTGTGAAAAACCAGCTATATTGGCAGCCATTCCACTCTCTGGCAGCAAGGTTGTGGTTGAATGAGTTTTTTTAGTAATGAACACTAAGTGACGCCAGAAACCGAGCATCTGGTGAACTGATAAAAAACGAGCTTTTTGTTTACTTTAACTGTTTTGTCATGCTCGGAGTTTTAGTCTTTCTTTCTCTTGGAGAAAAGAAACTGTTGGAAGCAGCTAGAAGTTGGTTTAATTATTGACTGACATAATAACATTTTCTGTATGGGCTTTTGTTAAATAAATACTACTCTGTTTTCAGATCAAGCAGAAGGCTTGCATGCATGCTGGAAGTTGTAGGCACCTTTCATCAGTTGCTATTAGAGCAACAATTGTTCCATGGCATACCAAACGTCCAGTAGACACTGCTTCATTTCTTTAGATCTGCAGCCTCCATACAGCCCAAGCCTTAACCTAGGTGGATTATAAGTTCTCTGGGGCACAATCCAGCAGCGTATGTACCAGTAGCATGTACATGCTGTTGACCAGCTTCAGTATGATGACATTTTTGTTGTATTCGCCATGCAATTTGCACATCTTTGAAGTTTTGTTTGCACAATGTATAGCATCTAAATGTTTAAGGTGTGGTGAAAATCACTATATAAGATGTTTTAAAATTTCATGTTGTTAGTAACGGTGTACAATCATGGTTACAACTTCCGTAGGACATAGACTAGAAACACACTGGATGAACAATGAACCTTACACTGGCTTGAAGTGGACAAGAGTTACAAACTTGCAGGCATGGGATGGCAGCTACAGGCTAGTGATAAAAATCTCCCGTATTTCAGCTTTGGAAATCGGGCAAACCTAGTGTCAGCACTGGCATTGAGACCATCCGATAAAAAAAACAAAATGATATGTACCACGTTACTGTCCTTCCATTTCTTTGTCTTGCTGCCTTAAGTGAGATGTAGTAAGTTGTGAAAGTTTTGGTTTTATTGAACCAGTTCTGCATTTGCGAGAAGTTCCGAAGCTGTTTGTGTTTATATGAGAAATGAATTGCTGTAGTTATTGGTGTTTTAAGCTTCTGTGTTGAATCGTTGTCATTTTGTAGCTGATAATGGCCATTGGCTTAAAGTGTGACCCACTGGTATGACAGTTACAGTTCTTGTGTTGCTACTTGTAGGTCCTGAAGTGAAGACGATACTATCACAGTCTGGTCTCAGCCAGTCTCTCTTAGCACAGATCTGGTGAGTAATTCTGCTGTTTGTGTTTGTTGATCTGGTCAGATGCTGAACCTCCAACTGCTGATTACATCGTAGTAGTATTACGGTAACAGAATCGTGATGGATTTGACTGAAGGTGAGTGTTGGTTGTATGTAAATATTGTGGAAAGTGATATTGCGTTAAGATGGAGGTTGGCTGATGAGCGTGATGTGGCATAATGCTGGCAGGTCACTTGCTGATGTCGACAACAATGGCAGTCTGTCGGTCGATGAGTTCTGTGTTGCAATGCATCTTGTTGACATGACGAAACGCGGTAACACGCTGCCTGCTGTTCTGCCTCTTGATCTGGTTCCGCCAGCTTATCGTCACACGGTCTCACGGTCACCTCTGATGACCACTCAGAAGACCAGCACATCGGCTGTACTGACCACTCAAGTCAACACGCCAGGTCCAGGTGGTTTTTTTGGCTAACATCATGAACTCATGAATTGCTGAACTTTTTAAAACGGGAAATGAAATTGTCTCAGTTTGGATGCAGCAGAATTGCATTCAGTGTTTTTGCGAAGAAGAGGCCGAACAACGTCACTTGTTCTTGCGTGGTTGTTGCACCGTTACTGTAGTCATAGTTCAAGTTGGCATTTGCACGGAGCATGCCATGTTAGTTGCACATAGTAGTTGCACATGATGACCTGTCACAGTGAAGTTACAATGTTTTGAATGACACTGTTGCTCTAAAATGTCTCTCCAGAAATGTGATAGTTTTTGCAGCCAATGTCCCACCACTGATAACGAAGTCAAGTCGATAACATATCATCTGCCTGTCGTTTCCTTGTTGTTGTTGTTGGAGGTGCTGTGCTGGTGTCTTGCTACTGAAGTTAGGGTATATTATTAACATGTACTGAAGTGAAAATGTGACACGTGTTTGCAGCGATAACTTCAGTGACCACAAATGGGAATATGAACGTGGTGGCACTGCCTGTGGGTAACAGTGTGACCAGCAACGATGTGAAGAAACCTGGTGAGTTGTACATCAGCATCAGCATGTTCGTAAATGAATCAGTGTTATTTGAGCAGACATAGGTGTGATGGAAGGTTGCCCATGTTGTATGCCTCTGAATTTTACAGTCGTCAATTGGTGACATCACAGATGATGTCTAGCAATGGTTTTTATATAATACGTTACATTTCTGGTGATTAAACACAGTGCAGTTGTGTTTGAAAGGTTGAAACTGTTCCGTATTATGGGACACTGTTGGACAAAAGGCTTGAGAATGATGATGTAAAAATTATGCCGAATTGTATTACCCAAATCTGCATACTATATTGTGAATGACATTTAAAATATGTGCTCGGTTTGGTTTCATACAGTTGCGTACATCATTCTGAACTGTAGCTATTCATGAACTTTTCCACTCGTTTTGTTTATTAACTGGTGATGTGTGTGCGTGTGCAGCGACATTTGAGGACAAGCGGCGAGAGAATTTTGAGAAAGGATGTTTGGAGCTGGAGCGCCGACGTGCGTTGTTGGCGGAAGAGCAGAAGCGAGAAGCCGAGGAGAGAGTTGCGTTCGAGAGAACACGGGCGGAGAAACAGGAGAAAGCACGGTGATGCTGTTGCTCGCTCATGACATGTGACTGTGCTGTGTCTGATCTGTCACTGCTTGTAGCAGTGTGTCGTGTCATTGTCACCGATCAATAGTTGGTCTGATTGGTTTACTGTTATTATGATTGGTGTGGCACAGAACAAGCCACGCTTCAAGCCTGAGTGATTGAGTGGGGATGCTCGCAGATGATCTCTTTCTTACGTACATAGGTCTGTTTTAGGCATGCTGTATGTATTGGCATGTTGAATGGTGATTTGATGTGCTCCTTGCAAGTCATGTTAGTTATTGTGGATGAATTAATTGTTTGTTTTTTTTGCTGGCTGCAGACTGGAGCAGGAACAGCGAAAACAGAAAGAGTTTGAGCAGCAGTTGGCAAAGCAACAAAAAGCCGAACAAGAACGCGAAGAACAGCACAGAAAGGCAGTCGAACGGAGAGAGGTAATTTGCTGTCGGAGTGACTTAGCTGGGTTCCATGTCTGGTGGTATATTTGCAATTTGGATGATGGTTGATCATTGGTTGTGTAATGGTATCATATCTTATTGCCTCCTTGCCGGTGACTGAGATCCACATATGGTGTTTGATATTTCATCATGGAATGTCATCATACCGTGCGCCAACTTGTAAAGTGACTGTTAAATTTGTGAGAAGTGATTGGATTTTGCTAACTTGTGAGGATAAGCAGGCTATTTGGCTATTTGCAGTTAGTCTATTCACAGACAAGTCATTTTGCAGAGATCACACGCTTGCACGATAGGGTTTCTGCTCCCCAAATACGTAACTTTGACGTGTTCCAGGGGTGACTAGATTTTAATGTCTTTTGGGTTCTTGCAACTCGCTACAGTTGACACCCGTAAACGGATTAGTACTAAAAATACGTCAAAAGACGTCGTTCCGGCCAAGGGTGTGCCTTTTTGGGTGCCGATGACGACAATTAATATTTAAACCCTTATATTTTCGAAAAACGCCATTTTGTGGTCAGATTTTGACTGTTTTTTTTTGCGGCCAAAAACTGCTTTAACATGGGGATGCTCCAATATGAAACTACCCTTAATCGTCGTCATAGCCCCATATAAGTAGATAATTCGGGGTCAAAAATTGTCACGTGTGGTTTTGGGGGACCTCTAATGCACAGGTCACGTGATACTTCGCGTGTGCAGTGACCATTCGATGTGATGGTAATGTGATCATATTGAGTCACCCATAACTCAGGAATGGATAATCGTTGAATTCTAAAAATTGGTATGTGCGTTGGATGTATGACGTTTAATTGATCAGACATCGCCTAGGTCAAAAGGTTGAAGGTCACGAGGTCAAATGAAAATTATGCACAAAAACATCAAATATATGCTGAAAACGTCATCCGATAGTGGAAATATACCGTCTTATAGGAAATCGTGTAGCTGAACATGATGGTGAAATCAGTTTTTAGACCGGAAGCTCCTTAACAGCCGTTACCGCTCACTGAAGTCTTACTATTTTGAGTTAACGTGCATGAGTCAAAAGACTATAGTCTACCTCGACTGTGCAAATTAATAAATGTAATAAAACTGCAAATATAAATGTTAAAAAACTTCCAGTTTAAAACAGTCTGTAATGGTGACATGTCCTGCATCACACAACTATAACAGCAAAAATCAAAAAGGTGCTATTACTTAGGAGCACCTTGACATTGTAGCGACGTGCTGCAAAAGTAATAGCACCTTTTTGATTTTTGCTGTTTTAGTTGTGTGATGTTGGCCGTGTCGCCGTTACAAAAAGTTTTAAACTGAAATTTTTTTGAAACATTTATATTCACTCAAAATCTGACAAAAGAACTTGAGATTTGATAATTGCTGCTAATATGATTTTACGTACTCTGTAAGCAGATTGGTTTGTTCTGAATTGTCCAGTAAGCCATTAAGGCACCTGCCTCATAAAATTTTGCGTAGCATGATCACAGACCATATCACTAACAGCCTGAGCAAAATGTGGCATTCATTGGTGACAGTGCCACAGCGTTGGTGACTAAGACGCAGCTTCCACATGCGAACATTGTGAATGTGTGTTAACAATCGAGCACATTCTCTGTACTTGCACCGAATATGAACACAATCCCGAAACAATATTTCCCCGACTCTCGGCTTTCACACAGTTATTGCATTTCCAAAATGTAATATTTTTAACTGTCTCTGTAATTTTTAAGGTATGATATAGCGTCATTGTACTTCAATCAATCGCAGCGTTGGTTGTGATGCAGGATGCACGGCGTGAGCTGGAGCACCAGCGGCAGATGGAGTTGGAGCGACATCGACACGATCAGCTCATGTCAGAAAAAATCCGAGAGCAGACTGCAGTGGATCAGTTGAGTGCTGAGGTCGGACAGCTTTGCCAGAAGCATGATGTGCTGGTGAGCCAGCCAATCTCATGTTTGTCTATATCATATCGTAGCTCAGCGTTTGTGTTGTTACAAGCTCAGTGTTGAAGGACTGAGTGATGACAAATGTGTGTCGCAGTTGAACTCATTTAGTTTCAGCTAAGGATAACTGCAGCCAGGTGCTTGCATGCAGCATAAAAGCATCAATTAGCAGACGTGGATGTGTTGAGGTGTATTTGTGTGTTTGTGCAGGAGAGCAGGTGTGTTGAACTGCGTCAGAAACTGCAACAAGCCAAGCAATGTGTGACATCTTACACGTCGGCCATTGAGAACATGAAAGTCCAGCGAGATATGACACTCTCCGATATTGACCGATTCCAGTGTCGACTTGATGTGTGTTCTGCTCTTTGTCTCTGTTCAGTCGTGTCTAATAATCTGCAGATATGCCCAGGCTCATTGAAATAGTGATTTGCCAACGTCATATCATTCAGGATGATTTGCTTGCCATAGAGTCAACTCTCGTGATATGTGAATGTGACTCTGTTGGCAGTTCATTGCCAGTCAGTGGAGTTTGTCATCAGTTCTCGATTGTTTGACTCAGTCTTTGTTGTCATGTTACGGTCGTAAAGCATTTGGATAATAAGTATTAAGAGTATGTGGCCCATTAAGTTGTTAACTTTTGACATGTAGCCTTTCGATTTTACAGTGGCTCGACGAGTCATTCTTGCTGCCAGTGAGAATGTGAGAATGGTGCTGTTGATGCTGTGACTGTCATGCTAGGAGTGCACCAGGCTGATGAGCATAAGTGCAGGTCAGCGAAGTGATCTTGATGAGCAAATGCAACAGCTCTTGTCAAGACAAGGTACAAAGAGATTCATATTTCAGTTCTGAATGTTCACTTCATTGCTTGACACCAGCATTTGAGTTTCTTGTTCTCGAGACTTTTTACGATATAATTCAGTTCAGTTTTTGATACCAAGTCAAGACGTGCACTTGTTTATTGTTGGCACATGATTATACTGCATTCAGTTTCTTTGTTGTCCATCTGTGGAAGTAAGTCTTATTTTTGGTAGAAGTGTTTTAACTCTGAAGATGTAATGTTTGTTGTAAGACAAATGGTGAGACGTTACAGGTTGACAGCTGGAACTGGTTTTACATGATGTATTTGCTGTGTTTGGAAGAGCACTAAATATGGTAAAACTGTAACTGTTATGTGTGTATGAAGTTGTATGATGTTGTCAGTGTTGATGATTTATTGGAGTGTCATAGAATGAGTTGTTGTTTTATGCAGCATAGTGTTTTGTGCGTAGATGCTGACTATTGGTCGCTGTCTAGTGACTGTGTGAGCAAGCGTGCAGCTGTGAGACAGTTGAAGCTTCAGTTACTGCAGCTGGAAGCACAGATGAGCAACAGTCATCAGCGCATCGATGATCTTGTCCAGCAGCTTGTCGTCAGTTTGCTTTGCTCTTCTCTGTGTTCTGTCTCTCTGGTACTACTTGGCGAATATATTCCCAGTAGTGCGAGTGCAACTGCTGATGTTGGCTCTCATTAGTTGCTACATCTGCATTGCATCGGTGATGAAAATGTTGCAAAGATATTATGGTGGAAACGCAGCATGGACGGAAAGAGCTCTGATTGGTTGGATAGCAGTAGCAAGCAGACTAGCTGCTGGAGAGTTTGTGAGTGTGTGAAGCAAGAGTGACCTGCCGTGTTTTTGTGACGATTGAAATTGCAGAAATTGAAGAACACGATGAATGCATTGCGTGCCGCACACAGCCACCGCAAAAACTCCACTGGAAAGCGCAGTTCTGGAAGACGATATAGCCTTGAATGTGCCCTCATGTATGTTGACAGTATTGATTGATTTATGTATTTATAGCATCTGACAAACTTTTAAAACTTGAGTCATTTATTATTGAATTTTCACTAAATAACGCACAGTGTGCATGAAAGGGAGTTGCTCATGTTGTGTGTTCTGGTATTAGACAGCTGTAAAGCCATGTTACATGGGAAAGTTTTCTTTCAAAAGAAAACTTTCAAAAGTTCACATTATGGAAAGTTTTATGTGAACGTTTTTTTTTGCAAACAGTGGCAGACGACAGCTGTTGTTTATAAACAAATTGCGCTGAACCAGTCACAGTGCTTCATTTGCATAAATTATTTCACAGAGTAGAGATGGTCCTATCTTGCTATAGTCACTTTCAAAAGCCAGAAACTTTTGAAAGAAGACATGTTTGTCACACAGGAAAATTTTCTTGTATGACGTGGGCCTAATAAATAATAAGTGATGAATAAAATCTGCTTTTTGCTATTCATGTTCAAACAGACAGTTGTGTGCATTAGTGTATATGAATGATGTGGAACAAAGTATACAGTTAGTAATGTTGTCACTGTTGATTGGCACCTCGCTGCATCAGCGGCTGAACTTATTCACGAAAAATCAGCAGTTGTTGACATGAAGAGTGAATGTCTGTGTGTGTAGGAACAAAAAGGATTCTGTCAAAGACAGTGAGTAGCATTGCTAATATAATTTATGCTCTTATAACGTTTAATGCAAGCTGTGCTCAACTGAGTGATTCGCCTTTTTCTGACTATAGTTGAAATCGCTCCAGCTTTTGTTAATATTTTTCATTAGTGATTGCTATAACTGTGTAAAGTTTCAGCAGCTTGCAACAGTATCACTGTAATTGTACATTTTTAATGGTAATAGAAATAATCTCTCAGACTTGTAATTTCACGTTAGCTGTCTAAACGTGCAGTGTCCTTAGTTTTTAGTCATAAATTAATGTAATGATTTCTTCAACCACACTGTGACATGTATTTGTTGGTGTTGGTGATGCATATGCATATGTATGTGTATATGCAAAAATGCATATGCATAAGTATGTGGTGTGGAGCAGATGTGGCGAATGGAAACGACCAGCAGCAACAGCTGCCCTGTCCAGTTATTAATATGCATGAGTGTTCAGTGGCAGCAGCCAACGTGGCGAGTGACACCATACCGAGTTTGTCAAGTGTCAGTCATCGTCAGCATTCGACAGCTGTCCACTCTGCAGATGCTGCTACCACTGTCGCTGGCCTCGGTAGTTCCTGCTGTCAACTGTAGCCTGTGATGTATTGCAGAATTGTTGTTGTAAATTGAAATGAAAACAGTCAAAAACGTATGAATATTCATCGTGACATGTAACAGCATTATTGGAGACTGTTGAATTACAGTTAAGAAATTTGAGTTTGAGAAGCAGCAGCTTCAGACATAATCTATCGGTGACTGGTGTTACATACCCGCTGATAGTCTTGAGTTCAGTGGCTACTAAGTCAACTGTAGTTTTTGAGACTAACAGGACAGGAACAATGTGTGCACAAAGTTTACATTTTAGACACAGTAGTCTGCTGGATTGTCACATATCACGTTATCTAAGGTGTCAACAGGTCAAAGTTTCAACTTAGTTTCAATTTGCACTTTTTGCAGTGGGTCTGTTGAATTGATCTCTCATTGCGGCATTGACACTGCTTGCTGCATCCGTCAGTGTCAGTGATGATGACGGTGATCACTGGCATAATTGCTTTGCAGATGTTTGTTTGATTCACTGTGACTTCCTTCATGCATTGATGCAATAAAATTACATTGAGTGACGGGACACCGTCTTCATGGTCTTCTGGCATTAATGTCACAGTGGTTAGCATCTGCTGTGAGAGAAAACCTGCAGATATTACTGGAGTAATTGCAGTTGCTTTTGTAAAGTGTCAGAGAATGGAAAAATATAACATTAATTTAGTGTTTGTTTATGTGTGTGCATGTGACTGCTGTAGCTGTTGGACATGTATCTAATGACACGAGGTTGTCACAAGTGACACGTATGATTGAACACGTTGTTATCTACGACTTTGATGCTTCCTCTGACATTGAACTTTCATTGGCTGTTGATGACCGAGTGTGGGTGAGCTATTGTTTTGTGCGTTGACACTGCTAGTCTTTTTATTCATGGAGATGGCATTATGTGGACTTCCTAGCCTTGCTAGTGCTCTTCATCATGGAGCTTGTAAGCCATGAGTCAGCCATGCCGTGAACTCTGAAGTTAACAAAAAACGTGTTTGAAAGAGCACTTAACCAAAGGTTAACTTCGAGTTAGGTTAATCGAGCCGCATCATCAGGTTAAACTCTCTGTTATCGGCTAAAAGTAAATGAAACGGCAAATATATTCACTTGAAATCCACAATGATTGTTCTACAACTGACGTCTTTGCTGTTTACTTGTAAACGAATGTATTACATCATTCTGAACGTCACCACAACATTGAAATGGAAAAAGTAAACTTAAACTGGTGCGTGTAGCATACCGTTAATATTTACAATCGACTCTGTACTGTAATATAATCATTGTTGTATTGTACATGGAACTGTCAATCGTTTCAAAACTGAAGTCCTTTAAAATAACAGAATCTCTTCTGATCCCACCATCGAATGTGGTTCTATTTAATTATTATAATTAATGTGACCTCAGCTCATTGACGTGTGACCGTGACAACCAATCACAGACACGGTTTGACGGAAACGAGGTCAGGTCTTGCATTAACTGCTCACAGTTATGTAACCGATGACCGTGGAACGCTCCCTGAAGTTAACCCTAGGTTAACTCTTAGCTGACTGGACAGTTAACCTTGGAGGAACTGGCCCTAAATATCAGAGCAGTAGCAGCAAGTGTCTTAGCTTAATATTGTCTCATCATCATCATCATATTCGTTTATTAAACTTTGTTAGAATGCAAAGTAACACAGTGAGGGCCGGTTCCATTGTCTTGGGTTAATGCTCCAGTTAGCTAACCCTCGGTTAAGAGATAACCGAGGGTTATTTCCAGCTTGCGTTCCTTCGTCATCAGTTAAACTAACTGCGCACTTAACTTGCGACCTGACCTGTTTCCGTCAGGCCGCATCTGTGATTGGTTTTTGCGGTCACGTGTCAGCGCGTTCAGGTCACATTAATTATACTAATATTGCAGCGCATTCGATAAGCGCAATATGGCTTTGGCTATGATATCCTATTCTTGGTGAGATTGAAAGGGATTCCTGAATTTTGAAGGACTTCAGTTTAAAAACGATCGACAGTTCCGCGTACGACACAACAACGATCATATTACAGTATAGAATCAAATGTATAATTAACCGTATGCTACACACGTCAGTTTAACTTCTAACCTCAGTGCTGTTTCCGTTTCAATGTTGTGGTGACGTTTAGAATGACGTAATACGTTCATTTACGAACAAATAGCAAAAACATTGTTTGTATATCAATTATTGTGCATTTCAGGTGAACATATTTGGCGTTTCATTTACTTTTAACTGTTAACCGGCGATTTAACTGGCCGATCAAGCTCAGTTAAGTTAACTCGCATTTGATCGGCTGTTAAGTGCTCTTGGAACGCGTTTTTGCTAACCAAGGGTTAAATTGAAGGTTAACCTCCGAGTTAACCCGAGACGATGGAACCGGCCCTGAGAGATATAGAAATGATACAAACTAATGCACATCATTATAAATCATACGGATAATAAAATCAGAGTCTGCAAGATGACTAGTTTTGTTAATGAGTTCTCTGTTATGATGCCTGTGTCTCAGTTCATACATACCAACTGTTTCATCCGGCATATGATTGTTCAGTACATGGTGTGGGTTATGTAGTATTGACTCCAACAGCTTGTCGTCAGCGCGGTCGACTAAGGCGGCTATGGTTGGAACATCATCAGAACACAAGCCACTGTGTTTCCCCCGACGTAAGACAGACTCTAGTTGTGAGCCCTGCCAAGCACTGGTGGCATAAGTCAACTTGGCTAGTAGGACTGCTTGGTAGACTAAATGTCTGCATCACTGCATGCAAGTGTTATGAAACATGCTAAGTGTAATATTTCAGTTTATGGTAGCAGCAAATTAGTGGGTAACTTGGCTTAAATCATGAAGTAAAAAATGTAATGGTCTCTCTGGTGGATATTGTTGTATTGACCCCAACAATTATTAAGGCAGATTTTAAGAAAAAATCAGCGTACAGTTTTGACGTCACAGTTCGTATTTTGTCTCGTTGAACTTGATAAGCATTTGTCTGCACATGTTTTGTGTGCACAGGTGATGGCTGAGTTTTCCGGGTTGAGGAGTGGGTGGCTGAAAGGAAGGAAAGGTTCGGTGGAAGGTTGGTTTCCAGAAGACTTTGTAATGCCAGTGTTGTCGGAAAGTGGTGATGGACGATCAGTTCGTGAGATGGACACCAGATGTCAGTCAGCAGACCAGAATCATGTCACTAGCAGCCACACCCACTACACCAACTTACCAGCTGAGTATGTGACACCAGTCACTGATAGATTATGTGTGAATCTGCTGCATTTCTTTGCAAAATGTTCACTTTTGCATTCTGGTTTTCGTTGCAGCTAGTACTGTATGGCTGTGCAGTTCAATTGGGGTTCACATACTTTTAATGTTCAAGAGTTTATGTTATCCCATCACTTGCGACACCATTCTTCTTTTAATCCGTCTTTCTTCCACACGTATTCTCTTTATGTTTGCATAATTCTTGCGTCTCTTAGTTTACCATCTGCCATGTTATGTCGCTTCTGTCTTCATTCCAACCGTGCTTTCGTTCATCTGTCCTGTTTAGAGCTTTTGTAACAGTGTGACATTTAGTGTCAGTAAAGCTGCTACTGTGTGAGTGTGTGTCATTGTACATTGTGAGCTGCTGTTGTCAGATTGTGTATTGTTCATTAATGTAATGACTGCAGGTCAGTGGCTTGTGCTGAGGATGACAGCTTAACAGCCGACACTGATAAACGCACATCCGTATCGCTGAATGGTCCTGTAGCAGGTCTATCACTTTTTGTGCTTTGAGAAGTATGTGTATGCTGATGTCAATTATGATGATTGTTGATGTTCTTATGATGTTCTCACGAAGCAACCACTTGTCTGCATGGTCTGTTGACAGATAATTTACATATAAATCAGAAGATATTGTTCCAGTTAATACAAGTGGCTTCAAAAATGTCAAATGTGTTAACAGTGAGTGATTGCAGTTAACTTAGCAAATAGTTAATTCTATGTGGTTTGGTTTCTTTCGTGACACACTGTCGACCGAACATCGCACAAGTTGTTTTATTTTTATTGCAACTTGTGACATGAAAATTGTTTATCACCATCGTTTATTGTGACGTGAAAAGTGTCATTTTTGTGTCACATGTAGATGGGGTGCAAGTGTGGTGTTTGTTTGTGTGTGCACAGCCTACAGAGCGCTGTATGACTACAACTCGTCTGATGCCCGAGACCTGTCGTTCACAGCTGGCGAAGTGATTACAGTGAGTGAGATGAATGGCAGTTGGTGGGTGGGCAGCATTGGCAATCGGTCGGGAATGTTTCCTGCCAACTACGTCACTGCTGCGGCTGCACTTGACTCTCGGCCGCCAATCAACACACGCGTTGTATGTTGTTACTCGAATCCTGTCTCAGTCTTTTGATCAAGTATGTAAAAGGCAGTAGCTGTTCAAGTAGTTTTACTTTCTCAGTGTGAAGCATTGGCGACATAGCTGCATCATCTGTACACTGCTTCGCCTCCGAAATGACCTATATTGTGTCGGGTTGGGCTTTAAATTCTACTCACACATGTGTACACTGCTGGACAACAGCTTTGCCTCGAACATGATCTATCTTGTGTCGGGTGGGGTGTTAAACTCTACTCACTTGCTGGACAACAGTGCATTGCCAACTGCGATGTAAGCTGACAACTTTGATTTGCGCCACTTGTCTGGGTTATTGCACTTAAGATTCTGAGATAATGAGACAGGTGATTGAAGTTTTTTATTTAGTAGAAATACTCCAGTGTGTAAATTTTGTGTAATTTTGTAATAACATTTTACGTGGCATTTTGTGTCACAGAACTCGTCAGCTGACGACAGTTGTGAGACATCCAAAGGAGAGTCTTCGTTGGTGTCATCTGAACGTGGCATCAGTGTGCGTTATTGCAATATCAGCTTCATTGTACAGCGCATGCATTATGCTGTTAGGCTTGGCCAGAGCAAAACAGCTGGCATGAATTGATCGAGATGATGGATTCAGTCTGTGAATTCTGTATCTTAATCAATTGGGTTTAGGTCTGGCATTGACAGATCCATAGTGATCAATTCCTGGATTAGCTGATCTCTCTCAGTAATGAGTGCAGTGTGACATCAGCCTTACTTCTTTTTTGTGTGTACTGTTTAAATGTAAATAAAATTGAACACAATTTGCAGAAGTTGAGGTGCATTGTACATGCACGTTATTTTTAGATATATGCCGAGTTTTTTTTCACAAACTGTGAAAACTAGTTCATACTGGTAGAAGCTAGAGCATCCCGCAGTTGGCTTGTTTTTTGACATGCAGTTTGCATGCAAATGAAACAATATAATAGACAATGATTCTGTGTTGCGAGTGAGTGAGCAACAGTGATGTGTGTGTGTTTTTTGACAGATTGTTAAGAACCGATCTCGTAGCAAGAAACCAGGTTAAATAGTTTATAAATACATCAATTCTGACATGTTTGTTAATTCCTGTTAGTTGTAAAGTTGAGTATTCATATTGATGGACTGCCTGTAGGTACTTGAGGAATGATTGTTTGTAGTTTTTTGTGCAGTGACGTCTGTCTGTGTGTCACAGTGGTGAAATGTGTTGCGACAGCTAATGTGTTGAAATGCTGTTGTCAGATGTGGTCCAAGTGGTATCTGCATATGAAGGCACTGGGCCCGAGCAGCTGACCATTCAGCCTGGACAGCTGATACATGTGCATAAGAAGAGTGTGAGTGGCTGGTGGGAAGGTGAACTGCAGGTGAGCTGTGTACTTCTTACCTGTATGAGTTTGATTCTCTGCTGATTAAGGGTGATTGCTCTCTTTGAATGTCAATTCTCCAAATGACTGATTGATTAAATATTACTGTTAATACAATCGAACTTGCGTGAGCACTTTGCAAAGTGCTTTGAGGATAAGTTTGAAGATATGCGAATTGCACATGTGATGATTTTGTTTGTTGAATATGAAAATTGTTTCATTATATATATTGTTAACATATTTTGACCGATGAATATCAGCACCTGTGGTCCAGTGTGTGCCAAAATAGGCACATTTAGCTTTAACAGATACTTTGCAGTGCATTTATTATAAAACATTTTTGCAGAATAACTGGTTAGTTAAAATGGCCTAATTTGCCAAAAATAAACTAGAACTTTGTGTGAAAAAGATGTTGAGGCAACATACCTTAATTGATATTCCTATCAAATTTTACTTTTCTAGTTTTAAATTTGTTTACTTTAAGAAAAAAAGACTAAATTGATACCTCAGCAAACTGTTATTACTCCACAATGGCAATTGTGCTCAGTTTCATAATATTTTGAGCATTTTATTGATAGTTAGCAGAGTTATCATGATTTAGTAACGTGCAGCACATGGTGAATTAGAAGACAGCAATCATTGCTGTGGAGCTGACGTTGTGAACTGGTTGGTGTGTCATGAAGGTGAAAGGTCAGAAGAAGAAAATTGGTTGGTTTCCGGCAGACTATGTGACTTCACTGTGCCGCCCCACTGTGCCTGATGTGCTCTCCACCAGTCAGGTTGTTCTTATATTCTGCTGCGTGACATCTCAGTAGACTAAAGTCTAAGGTGCAATGAACATGCTTACATTACATTACGTTACAGCTTGCACATAATGAACTGTTCACTGACTTTTAGTCTGAATTACATTCGTTGGCTGATACAGAATAATCAGGGATCAGTTTTGACATGTGGGGCTAACTTCCATGGCATTTATACGCCTGTCAAATTTGACTTTTCTAGGTTTAAATTTGTTTATTGTTGCTCAATTCCATAAAATTTTCAGCACTTTGTGCGCTTGATTTTTAGTAAGTGTGTAGAGTTTGGTGTGTATTGGTGCACTGATGCTGGAGTTGTGAGCAATTAATTGGGAATCAAAACTTGCACCTCGGGCCGTCCAAAATTAAAGTTGGATTGAAAAAAAGTTTGTGGCTGCGTAGAAATGTGCTGACTTAGAAATGATGCATTTTGTTTCTATTAGTGATTGTGGTAAGAGATATGCAGTGCTTACAGTATGCACTTCTGGCACTTGAGCTACTCCTCTCTGATTATGACAGTGATACACATGGCCTGCTTGGATTTTTCAAATCCCACTGAACAGTCTTACGTGATGGCCGTGAAAAAGTGAAATGTTTGTTTATGATGCATGCAGACTGAGACAGAGACGACACGTGCTTCTGTTAGTGACCAGCTTGTGCTTCACTCTCATCATTCGGGTGCAGTTAACATGCGTTTGTTTTCATTGAACTTTTTTCTCTTGGTGTGAACACAGAACGAAAATCGTTGAGTACTGCAAGCTGTCTGGTGTGTGAACTGTGTGTGAGTTAAGGACCAGTTAGCATGCGATGTCACTTGCTTCTCTCCCAGTTTAGCTCAAATTCCACTTGGCTCGACTCGACTCGACACATTCGACGTGTCGAGCCCATGCATTTTGGCTGTGTCGAGCTAGTCGAACAGCACAGCTCGACACGACGAGCTCGACTGGCTCGACA
>Ga0056115_1000379_pt1 | contig 20351 bp, 17 predicted proteins | sample WorMetOlspDAHAB1_FD_77007 | JGI IMG/M metagenome (GOLD analysis project Ga0056115, IMG submission 77007) | Marine gutless worms symbiont microbial communities from Max Planck institute for Marine Microbiology, Germany - Olavius sp. DAHAB.1 ...
CCTGACACACACTTTTACCACCAGATCAACGCCCATGATTGTGGTGAATGACCACAGCATACATCCGATCAGTAAGTAAAGTTTGCCTGTCCGTGTGTTGTTGTCAGTTTTATGTCTGACTCTGGAACGACATTAAGTTTACTATAATTTGAGTAAGCCAAATTCTGTTCTAATTACGTTTATGGGCTTTTGTATATAATGCATGCTATCTTGCTGATGACGTTCAACTTGCAGACGGATTACCAGTGATGGTGTTTCGACAGCCGACTTCCCAACTTCGTAAATATCCGCAACGATCTCAATTTCGAGGTAATTTGCTCAGTTTTGTCAGTTCTCTAGAAAATAAAAGGTCAGAGCAGTCTCAGAAATACAGAACTGGCAGATGACGGACTGTTGATTACTTTGCGCTGCTCATTTGGTCTGCCATTTTCCAGTCCTGCATTTTCTAGTGTTTCTTTGCACGCCAAACAGAGAGGTCCTTTCCAAGCGGGACACGGACCAACTCTTGAGGCGGCGCTGATCTTCGTTTTGCAAGACACGAGCCGACGCTTCAAAGCCATGCATTATACGACGATAAAACATTGCGATGTTCGCCACGCTAACTCACTCACACTCGTCATTCTTCCTGTATGTATTATCGTTTGTTTTTTTTGATGCACGTGCATGTAGAACACGTGCATATTGTTTTTTCTCTGCATTCATGCAATATTACAATGTTATAATTGCGATGTAACTGTGGAAGCTGCTAGCATTCTTTCCATCTTTGTGCACTTCATTCCAGAATTACACAGTGCGTCTGCTGCTGATACGTGACAACATGGGTGATGATGAGAAACACGAAATCGCAAGCAACGGATGTCTGCTCGACTGATCACAAAAACTTAATGATGACGATAATGATAACCCTCAAATTAACACAGACTTAAGCTCAACATTTTTGCGGAATAACAAGCATGACATTTTGCTGTCTTGACAAACCACCGACTTCGTCGTTCCGTGTGGTTTGGCTGTTAGCAGGAGCGTGTATGGATGCGACGCCTGTGAGAAACGCATATCCAGCTGGCAATCAGTACAGAGTTAACGGCGACCACTGTCACTCTGGCGCGAGACCACCTGTCGGCTTGTACGGCTGCGTGCGAGCTTATTCGCGACCTCCGGTTGCTCAGCAACTGCCGTCGTATAACAACATTCCAGTGTACCATCGTTATAATAGGTGGTAGCGTCCGGGCCGTATTTCTTGCAGGGGAAGGGAATCCCACCCGCTAAAAATTGCCGACATTCAGCATGCTGTCGCGAGGATGGCCAATTTTTAATGGAATTTAATGTTCAGAAATAGCCCCACCGGCAGTACTCCCCAATCGTGTTTGGGGTTTTGCAGTCTAACTCTGACCATCATGTTTGCATATACTTGATGTTCTCAGCCATACACAACTAAGTATGTATTCGTCAAGTTAATGTATTTTTTGATATTAAAATTTGAAATATTTGCAATAAACGAAAGATGCACATGCTTTTGGCATTGCGACAAAACCGTCCCTTGTTATGTGACGTCATGTGGCATTGCAATAGTGTTTCAATGACGACATCTTCTGCTATGTTCTGTCCACTCTCCATTGCACGCTGCCTGTTTCCGTAAACCTAATTTAACAGGTGATACGCTGCTTCGTTTTGTGGTTTTGCACTTTTCATTTGATAGTTATTTTGTGCATATTATTCGAGAATGCATTTAACTTCAGAAAGTTGATACTAGTACTCCATGTTACTGTACATGGTGTAGTCAAGCAATTGTAGCAATATTGTTAAATTCTGTCAATTTATGAAACAAACTCACGTTGGTACCGAACATTTTCCTCATACAATCTCCATATAAATACTATATAATTTCTGTGATGTCTTGCAGTTGTTCTAATCTGTTTTCTCAGTTTTTCGTATCATTTAATGTTTTTATTCTTGTCGTTTACTGAATGATGTTTGTAACTTTCATGTACAGGGTGGCCCAAAAAAGTAAGCCACCACCATTTTTTCAAAAAATCTTATTAAAGATTGCCAACAAGATTAGATTTCTTCGTAAAGTTAAAGCATGAATCAAGCACTCTAATACAATCCGTTGGTAATAAATATTCTGTGCGTGACCTATTTTTGTGACGTCATTAACAGTGCCCGCCCGCAAAGTAGCGGTATGCGTCGCATGCAGTAAATGGTGGCAGCGCTCCCTTTGGCATCAGCTCGCATTAGCAAGCTGTAAATTCCATTCCAAAATATTCTTTTAAATGGAGATTTATGTATAAGTTTCTTCGATTTCCATATTTTTCTTTTTTTTCTTATTTTCATTACGATTTTATCATATACATTGATTTTATCCGTATCGCAGCTTCAAACATAGCAACTGATGACGTCACAAATTGGGTCATACATAGAGTATTTAATACGAACATATAATATTCTTGTGTTCATTTTATAATCAAAATTGGTGAAAAATCTAGCTTGGATGACGCTTTTTAATACGATTTAATGATGATTCACCATAGTGGCTTACTTTTTAGGCCACCCTGTATAGCATAAACGTTTTACAATATACAACAGTGATTTTGTGGATTTATTTTTCTGACGGCAGCTGTTGAGAGCTTTACAACAGTCCACAGCCCTGCATGTCTGGCTCATTTAAATGCAGTTCGAGCATCGTGCTGTTTTCTTTGTCATGATAAAATAACAATGATTGTTATTATTGTTATTTGTTATTATGGCAATTCTACTGTACTCTCACTACTTTTTTTATAGTTTCACAGATGGATCCATTACCGACATTCTTCGTGTTTACTGCTCACTGTTTGACAATTATGTTGAACTGTGGTAGCTTATGTGTAGAATTAGTTTTTCCACCTCAGTGCAAAACAAAAACAAAACGCCTACTCCAGACTGTCACGCCATCTCGTTATTACAAGTCTGGCCAAAACATACTTAGATTCGGTGTATTGCGGATACGACTATCAACTCTGGCTCAGTTACTGTACATAGCAACCAATTTTTGCAACATACGGATCCGAAAGTCGACGACAGGCAACACACAGAATGCCAACGTGCACCGCTGCAAACCGGTGTTTTGATATTATTATCCACTAACTCAACTTCCATTGTCATACAGAAAGCGCAAAATGCAATCCACGCGCCAACTCGACGTTTTTCTGTAAAAACTTTCAAGGTATAAATACTAAATAATCACTGAAATGAACATTTCAAATGAACACGGATGCCTGCTGTGAAACCTTGAATACGGGATCATGCACAAGCACATTAGTGGCCGCATGTGAAACAAGTAGACCGCTTTCAACGAACTATCGAGTCAACACGCTTGTGCGGTGAAACGCCGCGTATCTATAGGGAAAATATGCGTGCGCTTAGCACGCTTCAATTGCCATTAGTTAATGTATAGCCTATGTACATTAGACTGACGTGACGTCATCTGCGTGCTGAAACTTGCATGCACGTGATCTGTTTGTACGGTGGGGCATAGCCAACGACGTATCCAACGACGTTGCACTCCTTCAGTCATTGAACTTGGCCGCACGCTTTTACTTAGACACTTATACTGAATCACAGAACAGTCGTAGTTCTTCGACAGGACATTAGTGAAACCTCTTGCAGTGTAGTTATTCTCAATGTATGCTACTTGCATTGCTGTGCCGCTGGTGCAGCTGCTGAGCGTCGTAGCAGCGTCACACTTTCGAGGAGGATTAATCTACTGGAAAACAGTTGGTCCAGTCAACGCCACCAGCGGACTTGTTCCGGTCGAGATCACACAGCGCTTTGGATGGCGCCGCGACTACTCGCCAGAGACACATTGCGATGACCACGTCATTTCCGCCGGAAATCTGACCGGAGCCTCTGGCGACCTTGTCTGCCAATCCGGCTGTCCCATTTCAGGAAAGACTCTCAGCTCCGTCCAGGTTTACTGCACCGACTACAGCGTCAGCAATAACTGGATGGTCGGCGAGCGCAGCTACGTTGTGTGGCTGCCGATCTCCGGCGACGTGGTGACGGCGTCGTTCACAGGCCGCAAATGGATCCAACTGGCGCACCCGGTTCTGGCGGGAGGCTCGGCGGCGTGGGAGGTCCGCACCACGTTCAACTTGAACGCGACGTCGTCACGAACGACGGGTAATGCGTCGCCCGTCAGCAAGATGTCACCGGTGATCAACATGTTCCACGGCTGCAGCTACACCGTCATAATCCCAGCGGTCGATCCAGACGGAGACACGATGAGATGCAGATGGGCAGACTCCACTCTGGGCGAATGTTCCGATGTGTGTATGTCGCTGCCCGGAGCTGATATCGACACAGACCGCTGCACGATCGAGTACAACGCAACGGGAGCGCTCGGGGTATACGCTGTAGCGATCCAGATCGACGACTTCGCCTCGGCCACTGACACGCAGCCGATCAGCAGTATGCCGCTGCAGTTCCTCGTCAACGTATCACGGACGCAGATCGCATGCGACGCCAGACCCCAGTTCGTGCCACCGACAGAGGACGACGGCACTTGTATCGCCATTCCCGCAAACGCGACCTACGTCGGACTCTTGGTGGCACAAAGCAGCGGTCCAGCTGCGCACATCGTCGACATAACGACACAGTCTCCCGCCGGAATGACGAAATCGCAACTGATGAATGACATCGGTGACAACGAATGGCGCGTGAATATAAAGTGGACGCCGAGCGCATCGCAGGCGGGCGTTAACCTGCTGTGTTTCGTGGCGGTTGAGAACACCACCGCCTCGTCGGACCAGAGCTGTGTCTACTTCGCTGTTGGAGTTGATCCGCCGCGACCGAAACCCGGATCGCTGACTCCATCGGGACTCATATCACGTGACCACAGTGTTTGGCGGGTCGAGTTTGATCAGACGATTGTACGACCGTCCAAGTCGGCCTTCGTCCGTTTCCACGACGAGGGCGGAAACGAGATAATCTCCATCGACTGTGCGACGGACCCCGACGTTGTCTACAGTTTGTCGACCTCGTCGTCTGTGTTGACTTTCCAGACGCGGCATCTTTTCGACGAAGACGCGTCGTATTACATCACTTTCGATGATGGAATAGCAGTCGGAACTCAGTCATGTGGTCCCAGGTCCCCTGGCGTCAAAAGCTCAGATTTCTGGGTGGTGTATACAGGCGTTAAAGGCGACAATGGATCTGATTCAGAGCCGCCGCTGCCCTTCCTCGCAGTCCGCGTGACGTCGGCATGCAGTCTGCATGAAGAACGGCGACCAGTCTCGTGTGCGTTTGACGCTGACGTTGGGGGAATGTGTCTGGTGGAGACTCCGGATGTGTTGTTGACGCTGAACTGCGGCGAGTCGATGTCGCTGACGCAAATTAGACGTGGATTCCACACTCTGGCTGTCGCGTCGAACGGCCTGAAAATTTCACTTCTGCTGGACGCGACAGAAATTTCCAATGCGCCATCAACGAGGACACAGGACTGGACAGCGTGGACTGAGTGGAGCGGATGTTCAAGGAGCTGTGAAGGAGGAATCCAACAACGAGTTCGACGTTGTAAGAACGAGCACGGTTTCTGCAGCGATGGTGACAGCACTAACATTCGATTCTGTAACATTCATCGCTGTCAAACAGGTTACCATGTTTAATTTTTTTTACTACAATTGCTAGAAATGCATATGCTAAGCTTTCTCCCACTTTCATGTATCCACCTGGGCAAATCGTTAATACAGACGCGTCCGATTTATCAAGCGCAGGCATAACGTTTCTAATACAACTGTAAAAAATAGGCACTGGATGTTCCACAGTTTGAAATAGAGAGACTTGCTTGTTATAATTTTTGTCAGTTTTTTTTGTTTCACAGACAAAATAACATAAAATAATTTCGGAACGTATAAAAGAAGCCCTGTACTACGTCGCTTTTAGCAACGTGATCAAACTGTTCAACCTGTAATCGCTTTTAAATTTAAGGAAAGCGTAGGGAGTGTGCATAATTGTTTTAAATTCTGAAATGAGAAACAGACACTAAATTAAGTTCATCATCCAAATGATTTGCGACAGTTTAACCTGCGTCGATGCGAAGTCAAAGTTGAATTATTGACAGGAGAAAATAAAATGCAAACATTGCTAAATGACAATGTTGCTAAGAAGATTACCACAATTCGTAAGAAATATTGTGGCAGGCCAAGAGTTAGGCTATAGTGCGAACACATTCCTCACAACTGACCTCACATCGATATAGTCGTTATGGACAAGGGAAGTAACTCTCAATGCCGACTTTCATATTTAAAATAAAGCCCGAATGTTGATGAAAAATTGGACAGTTTTGAAGATTGCATGCGGCGACCAGGCTGCCCAAGTCGCTAATTTTTAGTTGATACACTGATAAAAGTCGTAGGAATACTTTTACTCTGACACTTACATTGTGGTTTATATTGGCTATGAAGATAATCGAACTGCTGCGGCGATGTTCTACTGCGGATTAAGCTCGCTCTTCTCACTTTTAACTCTGCATGAAACGCGCCAGCGTACCTCGCCGACGAGTTGTACTGGATCTCGGACCTCGAGGCTCGAGGTTGTCTTCGCTGAACGTCATCACCATCACTGAACTTCTGTCGTACACTACTGTCGACTGTCGGTGACCGAGCTTTTCCGTTCGCCGCTACCCGTGTCTAGCATACGCTAGGCCTATGTCCACAGTTTCACGAAAAAAGCAGCTGAAATATGAATTAGAGACCGTTTTCAAAACATGACGTCAGTCATTAAAAATGCACGGCTTGCAGAACACGACTTAATTACAACGATGTTGTATAAACACCATGTAAACGTTATATGCGCAAACTGTTTCGCCTATAAACTTGCGCTTGTTTGTACATAATTTTGCATTAACGTTTTTTTCTGCAGTGTATATTGAGTGTAATGTAACGTTAAGTTGCGGTGGATACATTCAATAATATGTATGATAATGATGATGATGATGACGACAACGATGACGTCACACCTGCATCGTCTCATTTGAAGTCTTTTCAGATGCCCTTCGTCCGACCGTCTGCGTTGTCTGTGAAATGACTTGCTATTATCGGACATTATAATCGCTTTTGCTACTTCCTAACTCATTAACATAGACGAGTTGCAGTTGTGGCGCTGTGTGCAATGTGCATAGGTCTTGACGCTGCGAAAAGCAACTTGTCATGCCACCGCACTGTAAGTTGCACGTTGCTCAACATCCAAAATTCGTGAAATCGAGTTGTGTAGCAAAAAATCGGTGTTTCAAGCTCTGGCGTTTTTCTTCCCGAGAAAAAGTTTCGCAGATATAAAGACCACCGTTTCAGTCTATTTTCATATAATCTTTACTACATCGTGTTCAGAAAAATAAATTTAGACTTAGTTTTTGCTGTAGCTAATAAGTTGCTTAATAAAATAGGCTCATGACATTGGTGTTAACGATTTACTTTAGATGTCAATAGCCAAGGGGCTGTAGTGCTTATTGTATTCTGAAAATAATAAATGAAAAATATTTTGGTAAAACGACAACAGAATTTGATATAGGAAAAACATAGTTTCAAGCGATTTTTGTTCGGCCCCTTCGTGTTCACTGTAACAGATGAGTCGATAGGCTCATGGGATACAAAAAGCTTTCTTTAGGTTTTCGCCCACTGCACTAACAGTTTCATAGCGGTGAGCGTGGGTCGCAAATGTACTCAAGCAGACACGATCCGCCGGGAAATTCCCAGTTCCCGTGTGACCAGTCCATCAGTGTTCAGATAATTTCATCACTGTTGTTCGTCGATGCCGCGCAGTCGACGTTCTGGTATCTGCCGAGAATGAATGAGTGTAGAGTTAGAGTTTCAGTATGTCCAACCCGACATAACTGAGGTCATTTCGGAGATTATCTTCACAAACACAACCAATCATTTGAAGGAAACTAACGAAAATAAACAGTCCAGGAAAATGCACACCAAAAATTAAAACTCAATGACTATACACAAAACGCCTTGATTTAGTTGCTTCTTATAATACGAGTCTTTATTTGCGCCATCAATGTAGCAAATTAGTAATAAAAACATGATGGGTTTCATGATGACACTAAGCCAGGAAACGAGGTCGGCTTATTTAACAGTTCCCGAGCCAACATGGAGTTATCTGCCGAGACTTAAATGCATGAAGTGTAGTAAGAGTTGCTGGTACCGAGTGAACAGCGACACCACGAGGACCTGTGCATGTGATTCTACACGAATCGCTCTGCTACAAAGCGTGAAGAACGCGTGTATGTTGTTGCTGTTTCTCTGCGTCCGTGCAATATTATTATAATTGCGATGTAACTGTGGAAGCTGCTAGCATTCTTTCCATCTTTGTGCACTTCGTTCCAGAATTACACAGTCCGTCTGCTGCTGATACGTGACAACATGGATGATGATGATAAACACGAAATCGCGAACAATGGATGTCTGCTATTGGCTGTTGGTGCAGCCATTGGCGCGGCTCTTCTCTTAACGATGACCATAATTCTAACCACAACAGTCTGCTTCTGCTATCGACAGCCATCTATCTCCAAGAGACGGGTGTGCACATTTTATACAAAATTTACCAAATATATTTCAGTACCGAAGCACGCCACCTTTTTGTATCGGGTCAACTACACACTGCAGTCGGTCTGTCGTCGTCTGAAAAAAAGATAATAATCTTACCTGTGAACAATAAGACAAGAAAAATTTCAAATTAGGATCAGTTGAGGCCAAAAAGTCGAAGTTCAAGACAGCACGTAATTATCGGGTTAACATGATCAGGTAAACATGTGCTATGGCTTTTTTAGAAATTGCAATTTTTGTCATGGAGTGTTTTATTTTATGAGAAGTATCGGTAAAAATTGCAGTTTTCTTATACTCGTTAAATTACCTGGCCTTTTACGATGCTCGGAAGATGTTTTGTGTAAGAAAATAACCTGATGGGATACCAGATTTCGAAACATTTCAGCCATTAACACAGAGTGTAACAGATATACAGTACACAGTGACACTACGCTTGCATACAATGCTGCGCGGTTAAAATGCTGTTTTATCACAACCTTAAAATCCGTCTGGCCGATAATTAAAACATGCTCGTAATATGACAAAAATGCACTGAAAAAAATGTTGACCCGGTAATTAAGTCTTTATTGGGTTAGCATGCAAATGTTAAATTTTTAAAACTTCTTTATCGACTAGATATGACTTTCTTGTTAATTGTATGTGTTAAGGTTCATCCTGCAGTGAGGTCACAAGCTGCAACAAGGTCGACAACACGACGACAAGTCAACGGGTTGTGGCCGTGACAAATGCAGAAACCGTTTTTTGTTTCAAAAACATTTTCGCTAATCGCTTGAGTCTAGTAGAAAGCAACATCTCTGCAACAAATGAGTTAACTCTACTTCTGAGGCCAAAAACAATGTTTCCACGAGTTTCGCATCGCATGCTGTCAACCCCTTTTGGATGAGAAGATAAGCACCTTCACACAGATTGCCTTCTGGACTGTATTTCGTGCATTTAGTACAATGAACAAAACAGTCAGCGTTGCTATGCGGTGTAAACAGACCCCAAATCCGCTACTTTCCACCCCATGGATGAAACTCCCTCTTCGTGTCGAAGTACGCCGACATTCTGCTGTTTGCGTACTTCGGCACACCGGCTGCCCCGCGCGCGAACCGTTTCCCGCCCCAAGGCTGGAACTTGGGACGCTTCGACCAGGCAACGACTTCATCGAGCGTTCTCTTGCCGCCCCAAGGAGTGAATCGCTGTCGTTTCGAGTCGACAACGAGGCGCAGGGATCCTGGCTGATCGACGTCTGGACGGATTTGAGCCAATCCGCCGTGTCCGTGGGCGGGCAGGTCGCGGTCGCCGCGATGAGGTCGACCGGCTGCGTCTGATGACAGAGCGACGTGACCACTGGACGACTGCGAGTTACTAGCTGGAAGCAGAGGCAGTGACATCACAAGCAGGCAGACATACAGCCGAGCAAACATCCAGCCGTTGCTCATCTTGTCGTTAAAGTGCAATATCACCAATATGCCACACAAATGCGCCAATATGCCGTTCAGGATCTACTGCGCATTCACGCGCATTGCCTGCAACAAACACACAGTACCCACATTTATAATCAGGGGCGATTCCACAAAAAATGACGGGGGAATTCGCAAGTAAGGATCAGGTTGGTTAAATGCTAAACTTTAATTCAATTCAAATTCAAATTTAATTGAAAAATACGTGTTTTCTTTTAAAAAGTGTCCGAACAACCCCAATAATATCTTCTACGACAGGTTCACGAGAACCTGGCAGGTGATTATCTTGGATCCGCCACTGACGATGTCGTTATCGTTTCTCTAATTTCTTGTTCTCGGTCTTTGACTTCGAACCGAGAAATTTGTTTATGTTATAAACTTTTCAGCTCATTGCTTAACAACCGCAAAAATAGGCCTAGGTAATTATAGCTCAAAACGATGTGCAGTGTTTTCGATGGCACATCAAACACAAAGCATTGTGTCCCAAAAAACGAGCTAATTTTGGCGCGTCCTAGAGTTGAATTGCAGGGACTAATTTTGACTCTTTATGTTGAACATAATTATTATCAGCATATTTTTAGAAATCATACGAAAGTTCATTTTCAATATATTTCCGCTATTTGCTTTTAAAATAACAGCAATAAAATGTTATTGTTCCAGATCAGTCACTGCCCAGTGGCCGCATTTAACTTTATGGACCCAAAACAGGTTAACTACGGCACCAAATTAGCTGACTGACGCAAGAACGTATGTATAAAATCCGTTCACAACGTCGACTTAATAGAAGCAGCGCAGCTCATTGACGCGTTAGGCCTATTTCAATCGCTGCATATTAAGTCAAAAATTAAATTAATAAGTATCAAACAAATACATAATTTTTGGTCTAGTATAGTATAATCCAGATGCATTCTTTCAGACGCGGACTATCCATACCAGGGGTCACCCATGTAAATTGTTCAAGCATTTCTGCGCTAATTCTGTTAGGTCAAACGTTTTGAAGACAAGGTATTAGCCATAATCGGGCATGTTGACTTTGGTCCACCATCCAATCGCTGACTGAAACGTATTGAAACCAGTTTCCCATAATTCAGTTTTACCACTGTTTTTATCGAGTTATTTGTATATGCGTAATTGCATCGAATTGCATTATTATTTCTCATGTCGGCACAACATTATAAGTGTATTGTGTCTGATATTACACTGAACGACATTGGCCTATTGCTTAGGCTACTGCCAATAAATTGTGAATATCTATATAGGCCAGTTCATGCCGATAGAACTATGCTACCGTAAATGGCAACATTTATGTACACGAACATTACGTAAAACAGTGCTTAGCCTATTATTGTTGTACGTCGATACACCACAATATCACACTACGCTCACGTATGCTTTCCACAACATTTAAAAGCATATTTAACATTGCAACCACTAAATCGACAATACAATCGATATAAAACGTACCCAAGATTTTACAATGTTGTCAGAGCTCATAATAACGTATAAAACTGATCACCTTACCTATAACAAAAACGTTCTTGTGAAGAAATTCTCCTATTGCCGACAGCGTCGTCGCGCGCTAGCCAGAGTTTAAGTATTGAGTAAGAGAAGAAGAGGAGCTGTAGGCTAAACACGCACTGGCGACACAGTTGCTGGCTGGCACGGCACTCGTCGCGCCCTGAATGGTGAGCAAATTCAGTTTCCGCAACAGCGTCATCAATGACGGCCACTGTCGCAACTATAGGCCTTCTCCGTCCGTTAGCCTACGTGCTGCGAACGATCGAGCATCTTGCAGAAGAACCCTGGCGCATTCCGGTGCCCTGACCGGCAAGCGTCGCCTCAACACATAGGCTAATTGTTTATCAATCTTATCCTGACAACTGGACAATTTTTACAGTTTTGTCCCCGTTTTATATTGATTGTGTAATTTTTGTTGTATTCCTTTCCTCCGTTGTTTATATTTTTGCTTTGCTAATCCCTTCTGTCCACGACCTGTTCATAAAGCTCTGCGGGGTGGCCCAAAAAACTGGCACACTTTTGTACGCCTTAACTTCATACGCCATAACTTTATCAAATATTGGCCCATTTTCAAACTTATTTCACTGTCTGAATCAGGAGAACATTTGTAATAATACTGTCACTAAAGATCCCACTACACCTCAAGTGTGTCGCTACACTACCTTGTGAAACGTCAGTGTCTTAAAAGCAACAATCGAAAACAAGACGACTTCTGTAAAACCACATTAAAAAAATTAACGACAGGAAAACATGTGTTTATTGTCTCAGTTATTATCTAAAGGAACTGTCGCATCATGCAGTGTTTACATCAAATGTTCAATGTGTCCGCCTTGCTGGTGGACGATGCACTCTTAAAACGTGTTGTTAAAGAAGTAGTCTTGTATTCAGTTTTTGCTTTTAAGACACTGACATTTCACAAGATAGTGCAGCGACACACTTTAGGTGTGGTTGGATCTTTAGTGACAGTATTATTACATAATGTTTTCCTGATTCTGGCAGTGAAATAAGTTTGAAAATTGGTCAATATTTGACGAAGTTAATTGGTACAAAACAAAGTGTGCCAGTTTTTGGGGCCACCATGTATACAAATTTTTGTTTGTTTGACTGATTGATTGATTGTAGAATTAAGCCGTGGTCAGCAGTCTACTAAACGTACGCGCTTCCGAACTATTTTTATCATTGTATACCGTACTGGTAACATATACACAGGGTGGTCCAAGAAGTAAGCCACCACCAAATTACCAATGCACTGTAAACCGTATCAAATCGTATTAACTTTTGCCGATAAAAATACATTTTTAGTGAAGAAAAAAATGTCAAACAAGTACTAAAATATTGTCACTCGGTGTGAAATATTATATGTGTGATCTCATTTTGAGACGTCAATTAGTTTGCGTGAGTCGCTGGTCATATGAGGAAAATGATATCAGCGCTTCTCTCTTGCATCAGTTCACTTTAGCAAGCTATAAATTCGACTGCAAACTCAGTTCTAGGTGGAAATTCACTTAAAATTTCTTAATTTCCATAGTTTCTCTTCTATCAGTTTGTTTAAATTAATATTTTTAAAAAAATATTTTAATCACATACACTTATTTCACCCACATGAAGCACAGTAACTGATGCTGTCACAAATTAGGTCACACAAAACACCCACATGAAGCACAGTAACTGATGCTGTCACAAATTAGGTCACACACGGTTTGTTTACTAACAACTGGTGAACTAATAATCTTATGCTTCGTTTACACTCAAATTTGATGAAAAAAATCTAGCCACATTTACGAATTTTCAACACGATTTAATGACAATACGAAATTAGATTACTTTTTGGGCCACCCTGTAAATTAACAGTAAAATTGCTCAATGTGATCGTGACAGACTCGATGGCATGTATTGTATTGTGCCCAGTCCCAACATTTAGCCTATTAATACTTTCGTGAAAAGTATGGCGAAGTTTATGTCCACTTACACGCAAGATTCGATCAGACAGCCTAACTTATGCTTACGATCGCACAAGGCGTTAGAAGAATAGCATTATGTGTATACGTACTATCACCTCAGTCACAATAGCTGTTGTTTGCCTTAAGGCATTAACACGTGACCGTAATCCGAAATTGAGCTTAGCTGTCGGACCGAATGGTGCGTTGTGGCAATATTGGTTTTCTGGCTCTTTGTCATCGACTTTGTCGTAAAATTATGTCGTAAGTTATCAGGCCGCGACTGCTATATTGTAAGTTTGACAGCATGAAAAGTATACGCTTTGCAATAATTTTGTCAAACATAATGTTCTACACACATTTCTTAAAGCAGACATTCACCGGACTTATTTGCTCATCGGTTTTACGTTTTAGTTCTATTTTCCTGTTTTAGTTTTCCTACGTGCTGCAGACTAAGTTGGCCAGCTCTCTGGTCAATTTCTTGGCGCACTATAATATAATTTGTTTGATTTGATTTGATTTGCATAAGTCGACAAAATTTTAAGAACCAGCTGCATGTGAAGTTGCTGGCACCGTTAACGCTAATTTTACTGCGCATTAAGTTGGTCCGAATATATGGGGAAAACTATACTCATATCGTAATCTCACAAACGATGTAAATGATAACCTGTCATAATGGCAGTTACTGTTAATTATGTTTCTTTGTTGTTGGAGAGGCTGGATAATATCCTCCATTGAAGCCCAAAGCTGTGCCACACAATAATTGTGCGTTCCCTGGACTATTCCTATTTCCTCCCAGACAAATATTCCCGGATCCGCCAGTCGGTTCCTGTCCACTTTCAGCGAGGAACGACTTCGTCCACCTGTGATGACGGGCTCTGTTTTGTTTGTCTACTTCGCCGGCCGCTCGCACTGCCCCTCCCTCCCACACAGCGTCCGCCGCCCTTCGACTGAGCTACCGACTCAACATTATAATAAAACTTTATGTATAATGTGTGTACAAAGCATGTCTGCTCACTGCGCAGTTGTTGATTTACTGATGTAGGCTCAAATGTCTGCGTATCCAAGCAGCAGCAGCCGCAGCAGCACTCTGATGACAAGCAACGACTTGTCGCCTGGTCAATACATCTTCATTGTTGGTTCACCCCTTCAGATGCAGCGCAGTGCGTACTATCGCTAAGATAACGTGATTAATACGACCAAACCTTGCACTCCCACGTCCCTGTGCAGCAGTCATACGTTGTTCTCTGCTTTTCTTGAAAATAACTTTCACACTCCGAACTTTTTATTAACTTATACGGCCTATTCAAGTGATGTGAGAGGGGATAGTCATTGATAGTATATGATAGGACCATTGGAGTTTGGTTTTAAGAACATACATGCTAGTTGTTAGTATTAGTTTTTAGCGTCATTGTCATACTATAATTGTCGTCATATCGTCATATCGTTACCGTCATATTTTTTGTGTATATTTTTTTCTCTGTGCTTTATTATATGTCTGTTGTCTGCTGCATTACGGTGCGAATAAAGTTTCATATATAAAAAGAATTCGACATAGTCCAAAAAGAATTCGACATATAGTCCAAAAAGAATTCGACATATAGTCCAAAAAGAATTCGACATAGTCTGGTGAGGGGGAGTTGCAGGATCAACAAAAATGCCAAAGCCACATTCGAGCACTCGCCTACATTATAATGAGCGTGATAAACAGTCGAGTTTAGCTTGACCTCTTACTGGAAAACGGTCATGTCACGTTAATTATGTGATTCTATTCTGATATTATTCCCGTATTTGCACCATGCCCTGACAAGCAGAATCAAATAGGTCTAATGGCGCCGCTTCACAAAATCGCACGGAGCAAGAGTTAAAGACAACGAACGACACCGAAGAATCAATTACACTCAAGGAAATTTCGTTAAGATCAAAGAGAATCGCGCCCAATCTTTCGAGCGTCAACAACAGCGTCAAAGAACCAGCACGGAAGGAAGTTCAGCGTTTTAACTGCTTTAGCGCGATAATAGATCAGAGCGGCGGCGGGCGCAGCTAATGCAGTGCAACTAATGACGTAGGATGCTTGCCGCGCCATAATGCCCAATTTACGTCTTCAATAAAATGATTGCCGAGTCGTGTCCTCGCTATTCTGCTGTCAGCTCGTCGAGTATGGAACATTAGCATATACGTCCAGAGTTAACATTAACGCCCATTACGTCGTACTGCAATGGGAACGGTAGAGAGTACGGTATATGCGGTCGTGATAGTGTCGCGTTATGTCCTTACGGTTGAAGAACGGCGTATGACACAAGCGACGAGATATAGAGAAAGATGCAAAATTCATCATTCGTTCGCAAGTCACAGAATCATACGAAATCAATTGACGTTACTTTGTGCTGTTTTGTGTTCGTGTACATAAACATTTAGCCGCAAATGTTGCGAAATAAATAATAACTTTATGTGGAATTACGCGAAAACGTATAAAAACTTATATAAATAAAGATCGCCTGCGTTTGTCATATTCGCTGAACTCAAAATAGGCTATCGTCGGAAGACATTATAAACATCAAAATGTGTAGCGTGATCGACTGGCAGTCACGAGTGAAAGCAAGAAAAACTTACCAATCGAAGTAGGCAATAGGGCCTACTTTTGAAATATAGGGGCTGTGATTAGGCCTAGGCCTATGTCCTCAATTCGCTCGTCTCATGCTGTCCATCATTAAAAAATCAACAGACCCAAAATCCTAAATAAAATAACGGGATAATTTGTTTCATGCGATATCAGAAGACAGATGGTAATGCATCAAAACCCCTGCAGTGTCAGTGTAGCCTATACTGCTGCATGCAGATCTGGTCTGTGCGAGTCATCAAAGTTTATAGGTTAGATTAGGTTAGACAGGTTAATTACTATCGGCCAACCCAGAATTGATTTCAGATTACAATAGTACACTAGCCAGAACAAGTAATAGAAGTTCTGTTGACAATGTTGTCGAAACTGTATTTTAATTTCCTGATTTCAGTCCTGCACATTTGATTGGCGTGACTGCTTCGGCCTCTGCCATTTGTTCAGCTTTGCTTTGCTTTATTGTATTTTGCACTTGCATGCATTTCGAGACACTGCACCAACAGGTGAAGTACGTCTGCCACCGTGTCTTCACACTGAACCATCTCTCACGAGGCGATCACCAGTTTCAGACGACGTAAGTTATAGCTGTTTGACTCCATCCAACTTTGATTAATACTGCTGATCTCGCGATATTAATTAATACCGACTGCTGTCATCGAACACCATCTGTAATTTAGCCTTAAAATAAGAATTATCAAGAACGAACTACATAACAGGTTCAAAGTTCATGCGCATGTTGAACTGAATCATTTAAATGTAACAAGCAGTAGGCCTTCGTGCACTTTTACTAGACAAGCCTAGGCTAAGGCCAAGCCTCGTAAACTGGCCTCTGCACAAATAATGGACGGCCGACCAAGCCGCCTTCAAACATGATGCAATAGCGTAGGCCTACTCAAAAAGTAACACAGACTAACTCGCAAGCCAAAGGTTACGACACCATGGCACAAAGTAAAGTAGGTCAGTGATGTTGCAGTTAACCCTCTGGCAAGTCTCAACACAATCGTCAATTTTTTGGCGCCACCATGCGGCTAAAGGGTCCATGGCTCTCAGATGAGCCGTAAAGGAATACATGTAATAGCATTACAGACTGCAACTTTGATACAAATACATACCACTGTATATACAAAAATAGTAAAGATGTAATCAAAATAATTGTCTGACTATATTGCCATACAGTGTTATACACTGTAATTATTTTACCGATAAGCTGTCGATGTGTCCAATCTAATTATCCAAATACCCGCATGAAGTTTATATGCTGAACATTTCCGAAATGTATTTGAAAGGCGTTCGAGTTTACGTGTATAAAGCTGTATGATAAGGCCTATGCATGACGTGTTAACTTGCGAAAGACACGCATAATCACGATGACAAATTCGGAAGTTTAACTAAGACCACACAGGCCTACACGGCGTTTCAGCAAATTAACTGGTGCGTTGGTCAAAAATGCGAAGAAAGTTGACAAGCGTGAAGCTGATGACGAAGACAATGACGAAACGATTTTTGCAGCTGTTAGACATCGCAGATGACACCGCCGTGAAGTTAGCTTCGATAGAGTTCAGCGCTGTGTTGACAGAGCCGAGATGTGCTGTGTCGTTTACAGTGCCTGGCATCTCATAGCTTCCACCGCCGCCGCCCACGACGACGTTGAAGTCGGCTGGTTGATACAGGCTGATTCCTCTTACGCTACCGCGTTCACGTTTGACTCCAATTTCTGCATACATTCGTTTCACCACTGTTGCATATCGCCTATTTATTTCAAGTCACGCAACCAGCGGCGCCGACTTTATAGGGCACGGGAGGACGTGTCCCCACTTTTACAAACGTATTGGCACGGGCGGGGCGAGGGTTACCGTGAATAGAACAACAGCAAACGAGAAACAGACCAAACTGTACAGACCACCACGAAAGCGCTCCCCAAAACGACCAACTGTACTTGTAGAGCCAAAAAAGTGGAGGGCACGACAAAAAATTTCGTGACGTGTACCCCACCACTTTCAAATTCGTTCCGGCGCCACTGCACACAACAGTGTATTAAACGCACATACAGACAATGAGGACCAACTAAAATGCAGACCTACCTACAAATAACTGAAAGGAGTAGTAAGATAAAAGATAAATACGCGCTAAAATAAAATCCTAAACTCGTATCGAAAACCGTTCATTGGAACGACATTATGTGGCCATTTCACGTTTTCTTTAAGCGACATCTAAAACAAACCTTTTCACAAAGCAGTTAGCCGGCACACTGCAAAGCCGCATCTTCTGACTACTGTACATAGCGCTATATAAAAATTTACAAAAGTACAAAAGTACAAAATAACGAGAGATCAAGACAGCTCATATACTCGGAATTTCATGCTTAGTAAAGATTTCGTGTAAAAGACAAAATAAAATAAACGTCATAATTTTTATCTTCGCAGTTTACAATTCAGTGGTGCCTTAGGGTTAGGATTAGGGTTAGGAATAGATGTAGTGTCTGGTTGGTTAGTCGATATTCACTCGTATTTGTACTATTTTCGGTTATCATTGTCACACTGCCGTTTACCAGCAGTGTCGGTTGGACGAGAACGAGCTCCATCCTTGGCGGCGTAGCTGGTTTGACGGCGACCAGAAGTCATGTCGTCCGACGGCGACGGTCGCTGACTCATGCGACGTCGAAGCAAATCTCTCCACGATAGTCGCGGTGTCGCGTCGTTGCAGTAGTGCGTCGTGCAGCTGCTGTAGCATGTGGCTCCCAACTCGTCGATGTCAACGTGACATTCGTTTCCGCGCTCAACATCTTCGCACTCGCGCGCCACCGAAGACACTTCATAGTCATCTGGAGTCAACGCCTCGGCGCCACCAACTCAACATCAACCGACAAACACAATCATCTCTGCACTGCATTCTAAATGAAAGTAGAAACCGATAATATTGCTTATATAGGCTAGCATGTGAAACGTTCAGTGTATTTTCCAGGGTTTTGAATTTGGGGGTGTCAATAGAGTCTAGGGGGGTCAACATCTATTAGATAACTTTTGTTAGCATACATGCAGCTGTATAACAAATTTACATAAATTAATAATAGTTATGTGCACTATTTTAATTACTGTCAGTGGCGAATTCATAGGGGAGCTTGGACGAGTATTCATCACGAATATATCTTAATACAGTACACACTTGAGCTACTAAGATAGCAGGGGTACAAAAACACTATATTGCAGGATTTTTCATATACAATCTCACATTTTTTCCGGGGTCATACCCCGAATCCCCACAGAAGCGCCGCCGGCGCTTGGACTCAGACACCAATTTCCACTTGGCTCACCAGCGTTCCCATTGTTCCTGTTCTACGAAACGACCACTGGAGGATACTGCAGTAACCTCCTAGCTGAGAATAACATACACACCATCAGGGGTGTAAGAACTCTCGACACCCCCAAATGGGGGCGGTGTTGGAATGGAGGGGTGTCAAAAAAGTTTTAGGGGGTGAAACATCCCCGTGTGGGAGGGGTAGACAATTCCCAGGTAACGTACTAAGGTTCACTCTGCCTATTGTTACGAACTGCTGCGTGTGGAATTTCACCAATCAAGTTCACCTTTCGCGGATAACCTCGGCGTAAGTTTTTCTTCAGATTTCCCAAGTTCACATTACGTATCCATACAACATGGCGGCGTTGTATTATGCTCATTGAAATGACGTCACGACGCCCCACGTGCAACAGCTTGTTTTAGTTTCATAATGGTCGGCTATGATGTGAATGGTAGACTGATGCGTGTTACACGAACAGCAGTTACACTTTCGAAAAAATCTTTATGAAATGAGTACAAGTGGGATGACTGAAAATGATAGACATGAAAAGACAGAGCAAAAAAATCGAGACATTAAATTGGCAGACGTGAAAATTACAGACCAAAAAGGGAGGCATGAAAAAGCCAGTCTAAAAACAGCAGACCCGAGTAGAGTAGCACGAATATACGATACTTTTTAATAAAGCAATTACATTAATCGTTATAATCAAATGTATAGCCTAGGCCTGTGGCTGTTACTAAAATGCGACGACTTAGCAGTTAGCACAATACGTGACGTTTCACAGTACGGCGAGGCGATTAAGCAGAGAGAGAGACAGAGAGATTTTTATTCGCATAAAGCAGGCAACCAAAAGGGACATGCCCACCAAACCTGGTGTCTATTGTTTAGCAACATATCAGTGATATAGTATACAAACAAAAATCAAACAAAAAAGAAAAGCAAAAGGGGAGAAGTGCAACA
>Ga0056115_1000384_pt1 | contig 20257 bp, 21 predicted proteins | sample WorMetOlspDAHAB1_FD_77007 | JGI IMG/M metagenome (GOLD analysis project Ga0056115, IMG submission 77007) | Marine gutless worms symbiont microbial communities from Max Planck institute for Marine Microbiology, Germany - Olavius sp. DAHAB.1 ...
CCGGGCCAGTGCAACGATCTGCTCCCTGAATTCCGCAGGGTACGGGTTCCTCGTTCTCGGCATCGGGACACTCTCCTCTAATGGTCAAACTGTGTCCATCAAACCGGGGGAACTCCAACTCCAACTCCAAAGTGATATTCTAGGAAAGTACGGCTACTGTAGCACTTGCGGCTATCGCAACAATCTCCAGCTAATTCGAGCTGACATTGGTGGAGAGCTTGGCGGGCTAGAGACCAGAGCGATAAGTCCAGAAAACTGCCTCAAACTTCTGGTCTCGCATTTCGATTCGTGCTGCAAGGACTATACGATGGCATTGGCGTCTCGCACTCCTATGACACCTGGGAGACAAAGTTCGTGTGCCAGAACGGTCTTTCATGACGCAAGAAGAGCACCCAGTGCGATTCGCGCCTACTTCGATATCCGGCTATTGAAAGACCTAGACAGCCCAGATGTTAATCTCTTGACTCGCATGTTTCATCGACGCCATGTGTTTGAACACCGTGCTGGAGTTGCGGACCAGCGGTATTTGGATGAATCGGGTGACGACAGTGTCGCACTTGGCCAAGCAATCCGCGAAACTCCTGACAACGTTCGTCGTTTTGGCGATTTGCTCTTAGCGATCGTGAGAAACTTCGACGAAGGATTTCATTCGATATTCCCTCCGGACGAAAAGGCACTGGCGTCTCTCCGCGGCAGAGCAGCTAGACGCCGCAAGCGCTAAAGTCTCGATTCCGGCGGCTTCTCGCGGGCGTGCTTGTCGGCGCCCAATGCGGGACGGGGTCAGGTCTTGAATTGTGCATTGGTTCCGTTCGCGCGATTGCTCGCGCTCGAGTATGGGTAGAACTGGCCTATGCGCTCGCAGCAGAATGCACAATTTAAGACCTGGCCCCGTGCTCGTGCACATTGCCAAGAACGATTGCCTAGCGTGCGTTGCCGCGCGCCGTGACGTGGTAGAGCGCGTTTGGGTGCTCAATGCGAAGCGGGCGGGACATGATCCGCGACTAAGGACGGATCGGACGCTTGTACTAAGCCATTACTACGTATACCCAGGCAGCCCACGACATACTGTTACCAATCACAATTCCGATTCTGCTCTTTATTTTATTTTGTCCGTATGGACTAAGACAAGTTACGGTGATTATCATACCGAGATAACAAACCAAAAAAGCTAAGAGCGGCCATACTAGCCTTGCAGTCGTCGGTGCAACTGTCCCGGCAGAAGCAGAATCGAAGGTCTTCAGAACGTATATGGTGAAAGTGAGGACCAGGCACATCGAAGCGGGCTGATTTGCCAGCGAGATTCTCCAATGCCCTTGCCACAACAGATAGTCTGCCAAACTTACAATGAGCACTCCGAACAAAGGTATTAATGCGAGTATTGTAATATTAAGGATCGAAATCAGACTCAGGTCTGAAAGGGGTGGGGAGATCCTAATGCGGGGTACAGGAATCTGTACGACGATATCTTTAACGTCTATTTGAAAAACTGCCAGAAATTCAATGCTTACCACAAGAAATATGGCCAAAGAAACCAATACTATTGAGAATAACAGTCGCCGAAATGACACGTTCCCTTTTGATTTTTTTATTCTGTCATTTAGAACAGCCGTAATCAGTGCTCCCGCGATGCCAACCAGTAGGGGGATTGCTATCAGAGTTAATGGATTCGTTATATCCAAGGTGATTGCTCAGTTCTTTGTATGAGACAAAGGTATTCAGGATTTACAGAACCTATCATGTCCTAGAAGTCACGAGTGTGTTGGGTATCGAGGTATGGGGTCAGGCGTTGAATTATGCTTTCTTGTGAAGAACCCAGGCTCGGTTTTCTTGGAAGCGACACGGAGCGCCCAAGACGTTGGCCGCGGGGGAGCTGACTAAGCGGCTATTGGTCAGTCCTTCCTTGCCGCCCGAACGTCGCAATCGGTGTTGTCCCGCCAGGTACGGGTTTGGTCAACGATTTGATCCAATGGCTCCTGCGCCGGATGGTCCGACTGCCCTAGGACCCACCGCGCCATCTCCACCTCTTCAGGCCAGTCCACCGCGATGCTGGTGTCGTCGTAGCGCCCGTCAGGTGCGGGCACGTTGACCAGCGGCACGGCGTCGGCGTTCTCGTAAAACCATGCGGTCACATGCTCCCGGTGTTCCGCCGCCTGGGTCGCCTCCAGCAGCCGGGCCATCGCGTCCATCGCCACGGCCTCAACGCTACACCCCACGGGAAAGGTGCGCGGATGCACGTTGGTGCAGATGTCCGGGCGCTCGGCCAGAAAGGTCCCTGCCACCTGGTCAACCACGGCCGGGTCGATGAAGGGGCTGTCGCCGCAGATGCGGACGAACCAGGTGAGGCCGGCCTCTGCTGCGGCTTCGTAGATCCGGCCCGCCACGTCTTCGGCGTCACCGCGAAAGACGGGAACGCCCTCCGCCGCCGCAAACTCCGCGATGGGGTCGTCGCCCGGCCGGTCCGTCGTGGCGACGATGATGCGGTTGGTGACCGCGCACCGTCGCAGGCGGTCCAGCACCCGGCCAAGCAGCGGCCGGCCGCACAGGTCGATCAGGGCCTTGCCGGGGACGCGGGTGGAATCCAGGCGGGTGAGGACGATCAGGGCGCCGGTTTCGGGGGTGTGGATCGCTTGCTCAGGCATCGGTAACACCCTCACCCCAACCCCTCTCCCTCCAGGGAGAGGGGCCTTAGGCGGCGTTGGAGCGGTACTGGGCGCGTTCCCACTCGCCGGCGTACCATTCGCAATAGCGCTTGTAGCCGTCCTTCAGGTGCCACTTGGGCTCGAAGCCCAGCACGCTGTGGGCGCGGCGGGTCGAGAGCGTGCCGCGGATCGGCTTTTCAACCGCGCGCGGCCGTTCCTCCAGGTTCACCTGGGGCACGATGTCCTTGATGATGTCGGCCAGCTCGCGGATCGTGCGCGCGTTGCCGAAGGTGATGTTGAAGGTGTTGGAGTCGTCCGGGGTGGCGTGCAGCGCGAGCGCGCGCACCTGGCCCTGGACCAGGTCGGGGATGTAGGTGAAGTCCAGCCGGCCGTCGCCGCCGCCTTCCAACAGCAGCGGCTTGCCGGTCAGCGCGTTCTCGATGAACTTCTGGCTGACCCGCCGGCTGATGCAGCGTTCGCCGTAAAGCGCCGACGGCCGCACCACCGTGGTGCCCACGCCGAACTGCTTGCGGTAGGTCCGCACCAGGCGCTCGCCCATGAACTTGGCGTTGGCGTAGATGCCTTCGGGGTGCAGGTCGCTCGATTCGTCCACCTCCGGCTCGCGGAAGTCGCCATAGACCGTGCTGGAGCTCATGAACATCATCTGGTTGACGCTGTCCTGGTGCAGGCGCGACAGCTCCAGGGTGTTGCGCAGGGTCACAAGCTGCAGGTCGAAGGTGATGCCGGGGTCCTTCGCGGCGTCCACGGCGCTGGCGATCGCGGCCAGATGGACCACCTTGGTCGGCTGGAATTCCTCGAAACAGCGGGCGAGGTCGGTGACGATGCGCGCATCGGCGTTGCGCATGGTCACGCCGGTCTCGCGCATCAGCTCGAACCGCGAGAGCAGGAAATTCTGATAGGCCTGGCGCTGAACCGGGTCGCGCTCGCGCGAGAAGGAATTCTCGATCAGGCTGTTGATCATCAGGTTGTCGACGACCATCACCTCGGCGCGCAGGCCGGCCAGCTCGATCGCCAGGTTGTGGCCGATAAAGCCGGCGCCGCCGACCAGCATGATGCGCTGACCGTTCAGTTTCTCGCGAAGGCTCTCGTAGGGAAGGCGAGTCATCCGGTTCAATCCTTGTCGATGTCTGCCGTCAATTGCCTCGGGCGCCTCACCGCGCCTTCGCCCGTCGCACGGCTTCCTTCATCGTCTCCCCGATCCGGGCGGCGTCCTGCTCGCCCACATGCGGGCCCACCGGCAGCGAAATCGTCTGCGCCGCCAGCCACTCCGCGACCGGGAACTGTCCGGAATCATAGCCGTATTTTGATTTATAATAGGTGAACAGGGGCACCGCGGATGGGTAGTGAACCGAGGTTCCTATGCCATTTTCGCGGAGGTGTTCGACCACCAGATCCCGCGAAATCGAGCCGTCTTCGGGCAAGATCGCGTTCAGGCAATAGTGGCTGGACCGGGCCTTGCCACGGACCGGTTCGAACACGGTTAATTCCTCGATCCCGTCCAGCGCCGCCTTCAGGCCGGCATAGTTGCGGGCGCGCACGTCCTGGAAATAGTCCAGCTTGTCGATCTGGGCCAGGCCCACCGCGGCCTCCACCTCGCTCATCCGGTAGTTAAATCCCAGCGCGTTGACGTCGTAGATCCCGGGCTTGGCGCGCGCGCCCAGGCTTCTGTCGTAGCCGAAGGCGCGGCGCGCGGAAACCGCCTGGGCCAGCGTCTCGTCGTTGGTGGTGACCATGCCGCCTTCGATACTGGTCATGTGCTTGACCGGGTAGAAGGAGAAGCTGCCGGCCAGGCCCATGGTGCCGGCCTTGGCCTCGCCGTACTTGGCGTCCACGGCCAGCGCGCAGTCCTCGATGACGGGCACGCCGCGGGGTTCGGTGACGGCCAGGATCGCGTCCATGTCCGCCGGCAGGCCCAGATAGTGCACCACCATCGCCGCCGACAGGTCGCCGGCCACGTCGGCCAGGCCGTCGGGGTCGATGTTGCCGCTGTCGCGCGCCACGTCCACGAAGACCGGCTCGGCCCCGCACAGCTCCACCACATGGGCGGTCGCCACGTGGGTCATGGCGGGCACAGCGACCCTGTCGCCGCGGCCGATGCCGCGTACGAACAGCACCAGGTGCATGCCCGCGGTGCAGCTTGAAACCGCGATCGCGTGCGCGGCGCCGGCCCGCTCGGCAAAGCGTTTCTCGAAGGCCGGCGTGACCGCGCCGTGCACCAGGATCCCGCTTTCCAGGATGCGGGCGACCTCGGCCAGTTCGTGCTCGTCGATCTGCGGCTTGCCGAAGGGGATGGGGGCGGGGGCGTCGGTCATGGGATTCGCATTCCGGTGTTACAGCATGTAGGCGACGTCGACGGTGCGGCGGGTCTCCACCGATTCCCAGCAGGCGAGGCAGATGTCCAGCACCCGGAACACGTCCTCGGCGCTCACCATAGGCTGGCGGCCGTCGCGGACCGCAGCGACGAAGTCGGGCAACAGGTCGAACTTCTCGATGCCGGGATAGGGCACCGACATGACCGCCACGTCGTCGGGCCCGTCGCCGGTAAAAAGCCGGGCGTCCGGCACGTCGTTTTCGAAGCTCAGCTTGTCGCCGTAGATGTTGAGCCGGTGCAGCTGCGGCCGCTGGGGCCCGAAGGTGGTCACCGTCTTCGCCATCGCGTCGGTGTCGAACCGCATGAGGTTGGCCATGGTGTCGGGAAAGGGGAAGCGGGAATTGCGGGTCAGCACCTTGTTGGCCATGCCCGTCACTTCGGTCACTTCCGCGCCCAGGATCCAGCGCATCAGGTCGATCAGGTGGATGCCGCCGCCATAGGTCACGCAGTAGAAATCCATCCGGCCGCGCCAGCCTTCGGTGATTTTCCACAGGATCTGGTGCAGGTAATCGCCCTCCAGGTAGAAGACGTCGCCGAAATCGCCCCGGCGCACCATCTCGCGGACCGCGGAAAACCGGGGCGAGCGGCGCAAGATCAGGTTGGAGGTCAGCACCCGGCCGCTGTCGGCCCAGGCGCGCATCACCCGTTCGGCGCCCGCCCGGTCCAGCGCGACCGGCTTTTCCACCATCACGTGCTTGCCGTTCTTCAGGGCCAGTTCCGCCTGGTCGGCATGGGCGTCGTCGTAGGAACAGATCGACACCACGTCGATCTCCGAATCCTCCGCGACCTTGCGCCAGTCGGTGTGCCGCTCGGCCACGTCCTGGCGCGCGCCCACGGCGTCCAGCTTTTCCGGGTCGATGTCGGCGATCGCCTTGACGGTGACGCCGTCGATCAGCTTGTAGCCGGCGAGATGACGTTCGCCGACCCCCAGGCCGATGATGCCCGCCTTGAGCTCTTTGACAGCCGTTTCAGCGACGCTCATCGGGCCCGCTTATCAGATGACCTGGGCGAGTTCGTCGAACAGTTCGTTGATCGCATTGACCACGCGGGCGTTGGCCCCATAGGAATTCTGCAGCATCGACAGAATGGCCATTTCTTCGTCGATGTCCACCCGCACTTCGTTGTCCAACGTGTTCTTGAGGTCGTCGCGGATCGTCGATTCCAGCGCGCTGTCCCGGGAAATGACGCCGGAATTGGAAACCAGGCGCGACAGGATGCCGGACGCGATGCCGGTATAGGTCTCGTTGGTCAGCGTCAGCGCACCGGCGGTGAGGTTGCGGCTGTTGGCGTCCAGCTGGGCGATCACGTCGTTGGCCGTTCCCGTCGGGACGTTGGCTGTGCCCGCGATCAGCGCGGGACGCACCTGGATGTTGAACCGGTCGATATCCGTCGGGGCGTCATTGACCACGTCCAGTGGCTGGAAGAAGACCTGATCCCAGTCAGCGGTGTAAGGAGGGCCGAGGAAGCCGACGGACGACGCGCCGGCGCTGTAGGCGACGTGGAAGGTGTTGGCGCTGTTATCGGCCAGCATCAGGGCGAGGCCGTCGAGCTGCTCGCGCAGCTTCTCGACCGGCGCCAGGCGCGGGTCGGCGCTGGCGACCGAAGCCGCGTCGGTGCGGATGAAATCCATCTGCGCGCGCAACCGCCCGTTAGAGATGTCGCCCGCGATATCGGTGGTGGTGCCTGTCTTGACCAGGGTCTGCAGGGTCTCGTTCCAGGTGAACTGCACCGCCACCGCATCGACCAGGTCGATGCCGCTGGAGGTGTAGACCGTAATGCTGCCGTTGGCGCGCTCGAAGGTCCTGATTTCCAGGATATCCGCCAGGTCCAGCAGCTTGCCGTCCCGGGTGTTCTCCAGGCCCGACGTCGGGCGTCCGATCGCCTGGTCGGTCACGATCTTCTGGTTCAGGTCGTCGATCTCGGTAAGCAGACTGTTCAGTTCCGTTACCGACAGGACGATATCATCCTTGACGTTACGGTCTATCTGCTCAATCCCGTTGGAAACGCGATGCATTTCGCTGGTCAGCGACTGCCCGGCCAGCACCACTTCGCGCTCCGCCGCCCCGCTTTCGGGCGCGGCCTCGAACGCCTTGTAGGCGCTGATGAAGGCCTCCAGCTTGTCGGCCAGCGCGGTGGTGCTGCTGGTGGTTCCCACCAGCTGTTCGATGCGGGTGTAATACTCGGCGGACATCTCGTCCCGCGCCGCCAAGGACACCGCGTTGCGCACGTCCTTGGTCAGGCCCAGGTTCGCCAGCCGCTCGATGTCGGCGATGTTGACGCCGCCATACTGCCGCGTCTCGAACTTCGTCTTGCGTTTGTTGTAATCCTCGTTGTTGGCGTTCGCCACGTTGTCCGAGGTCACGCGGACGGCGGTGCCGAATGCCTTCAGCGCCGTCATCGAGTTCAAAAGGGCAGGGGTCAGGGCCATGTTCCGACGCCTCTAGATCTGACGGTCCACGGCCAGCGGAATATGCTGTCCGGTCTGTCCGGTCTCGACGCCGGCCTTGGAGTATCCGCTGGGCACGCCGCTCAGCTTCTGGGCCGCCGCGGCGACGGCGTCGACGACTTTCTGGGTCGTCGCCATGGCCGCCTGCAGGCGGCGTTCGTTTTCCTCCAGGGCCTTGTTGAACTCCTCGCCAGCCGCGCGCAGCTTGTTCAACAGCGGCGGTTCCAGCTCGTCCTTGAAGCCCGGGCGGGCGGCGACTTCGCGCAGGTGGCGTTCGTAGACCGACACCAGGGCGACCTTGCGCTTGACCACGGGGTCAAGGCTGCGGTCCCGGGGCAGCTTGAGGATCTCGTTTTCGCGCCGCATGATCTCGACCAGGTCGCCCAAAAGCTCGATCATGTCGGTGGCGCGCGCAGCGGCGTTCATTGCGCAGCTCCCTCCTGCCATTGCATCAGTTCCTTGGCGACGGCATCTGCAAGGCCGATGCCACCGCGGCTTGCCAAAGCCTTGCCGTATTCCTGCACCAGCAGCGAACGGTAGATCCGCTCGGCATTGCCGCCGCCGAACGGGCCGTCGGTGGCGATGCCCTCGAACATGGGCGACAGCATCTGGGCCAGGAACATCGCTTCGAAGTCTTTGGCCACCGCCTGCGCCTCTTCCAGCGTCTTGGCGCGGCGCGCCGGTTCGGCGTCGGGGCGGCGCAGGACGTCTGCGGTTGCGACGGAGATGTCGATCGGAGCCTGGTCCATCACATCACCTGGATTTCGGCCTGCAGGGCGCCGGCCGCCTTGATCGCCTGCAGGATGGTGATCATGTCGCGCGGGCCGACGCCCAGCGCGTTGAGGCCGTTGACCAGTTCCTGCAGGCTGACGCCTGAACTGACGATGCCCAGACGGCGTTCCTCGTCTTCGTCGACCTCGATGTTGGTGCGGTCGACCGTCTCGGTGGTGCCGGTGTTGGAGAAGGGCTGCGGCTGGGACACCTGCTCGGTCTCGGTGATCCGGATCGTCAGGTTGCCCTGGGCGATGGCGACTGTGTCGATCCGCACGTTTTCGCCCATCACGATGACGCCGGACTGTTCGTCGATGATCACCTTGGCGATGCTGTCGGGCTCGACGCGAAGCTGTTCGATGTCGGTCATCAGCTCCACCACGTCCTGCTCGTAGGTGGGGGGCACGATCACCTCCACGGTGCCCGGATCCATCACCCGCGACGTGGGTAGTCCGACGAAGGCGTTGATCGCGCGCGAGATGCGCCGCGCGGTCGTGAAATCGGGATTGCGCAGCGAGATCATCATGCGGTCCATCTGGTCCAGGGTGAACGCGATCTCGCGCTCGATGATGGCGCCGTTCGCGATCCGGCCGCTGGTGGGGACGCCCTTGACGATGGTCTCGGCGTTGCCCGCCGCCTGAAAGCCGCCCACCGCGACGGTGCCCTGGGCGACGGCGTAAACCTCGCCGTCGGCGCCGACCAGGGGCGTCACCAGCAGGGTGCCGCCCAACAGGCTCTCCGAATCGCCGAGGGCCGAAACGTTGACGTCGATCCGGTTGCCCTGGCGGCCGAAGCCGGGCAGCGTGGCGGTCACCATGACCGCCGCGACATTGTCGGTCTTCAGGGCTTCGTCCTGGGCGGTGACGCCCAGACGTTCCAGCATGCCGACCAGGCTCTCGCGGGTGAAGGTCGCCGAGCCCAGGCTGTCGCCGGTGCCGTTGAGGCCGACCACCAGGCCGTAGCCCACCAGCATGTTTTCGCGCACGCCCTCGAACACCGCGATGTCCTTGATGCGCGACTGGCCCAGCGCCGGCTGGGCCGACAGGACGGCCATCGTGGCGGCGACGAGGACGCCCACAAGGCGCCGGCTGAACTGGGTCACTAGGGCTGGGTCGACCATCGGGATCTCTGCTCTCCAGACATACGGGCACTCTCTCCTGGCCCTGAGACAAGCGAATACCGTGCCATCCATGGACCTGATCAACCTATTGAAATAAATAAAGAAATTGAGGCGATCAAGCGTCGCGCACGGCGCCGCGGCAAAGCTCGCCGGACGCTGGGAAAAATCTGCCCACACAGCCCGCCGGCGGGCCGTTCCTTATCAGGCTGGTAACCAATTTGCCTTATCTTAACGGCTATGAAAGTGGACTCGTCGCGCGGTGTCCGCCCCACGCAGGGCGGACGGGCCGCAAAGCGGGGAACCGGCTCGACCGGTGCCTTCGCACAGGAAATGAAGATGTCCGGGGACGCCGGAACGGTCGACGAGGCGGCCGCGGCGGCGCCTTCTGGCGCCGTCGACGCCCTTTTGGCCGTGCAGGAGGTTGGCGACGCCACGTCCGGCGGCGGCAACGCCCGGGCCCGGGCCTGGGGCGCGGACGTGCTGGACCGGCTGGAGGAAATCCGGCTTGGCCTGTTGACCGGCAGTATTCCCGTGGATCGCCTGGAGAACCTTGCCCGCCTGGTTGCGCGGCAGCGCGAGGCCAACTTGGATCCGCGCCTCTCGGCTGTCCTGGACGATATCGAGCTGAGGGCCCGCGTCGAGCTGGCGAAGCTGGGCCGGACGCGCTGAGCGCAGCGTTTTCGCAACCAAGATCGGGATGCGGCGGACAAAAAAATAGATTGTCTTGAATAGGCGGTCGCGATATACGCGCCCCCGAAATTCGCGTACCGGCCGACGGGCGTCTTTTTGAGGCCTCGTTTCGTTGAGGGAGCAGTGCATGACGGCAAAGAAGAACGGCGGCAATGTCTCTGAAACGCTGTTGCCCCCGGAATACACGCCGAAATCCAGCGAAGAGTTCATGAACCCGCTGCAGAAAGAGTACTTCCGCCAGAAGCTGCTGCGGTGGCGTTCGGAACTGCTGCAGGAATCCAGCGAAACTCTCGAAAGCCTGCAGGAAGAGGATCTGGCCCAGCCGGATCTGGCCGACCGCGCGACCCTGGAAACCGATCGTTCGATCGAACTCAGGACCCGGGACCGCGAGCGCAAGCTGATCGCCAAGATCGACGACGCGCTGGCGCGGATCGAGGACGGCACCTACGGCTATTGCGAAGAGACTGCCGAACCGATCTCGCTGAAGCGGCTGGAAGCGCGCCCCATAGCGACGCTCAGCCTTGAGGCGCAGGAACGTCACGAACGTATGGAACGCACCCGCCGCGACGACTGAGCGCGCGATTTCTGCCGACTGGCCTGAAAAGAGTTGGGGCCGGACCATCTGGTCCGGCCCCAATTTTGCGCCAACTGGGAGAGAGAGAGGAGAGGAGGGTGCGCTGGCGCAAAAACTGGTGTTCGTCTTGGCGTCCCGCTCCTAGAAGGGGAACAGAATGTCGATCAGCTGGGTGCCGTAGCGCTGTTGCTGCACGTCGCTCAGCGCACCGCGGCCGCCGTAGGAGATCCTGGCCTCGGCAATGTCCTCGGACTGGACCTGGTTTTTTGAATCCACGTCCTGGGGACGGATAATGCCCATGACCGTCAGTTCGCGAACCTCGAAATTGACCCTGACCTCCTGGCGGCCCTGGATCACCAGGTTGCCGTTCGGCAGCACCTGGGTCACCACCGCGGCCAGCTTCAGGTCGATCTCCTCTTCGCGGTCGATCAGCCCGTCGCCCGTGTAGTTCGAATCGCTGTCCACATCCAAAAGGTTCGTCGGGTCGACGGCCTCGGGCAGGATGTCCTGCAGGGAGTCCTGATAGCCCAGCAAGGCGGATGCCGACGCGTCTTCGGCGGTGTCGCGCGTGCGTGTCGTTTCGTTGTCCAGTTCGGCCTTGTCGTCGATGCTGACCACGACGGTGACGATGTCGCCGATCTCGCTGGCGCGCAGGTCCTTGAAGAAAGAACGCGAGCCCGGCCGCCACAGCGAGTTCGGCAGCTTGTTCGGCGTCGCCGGCGCCGGCATCGGCAGGCTGACCGTGCGGTAATTGGGGTCGTGCGTCGGGTTCTGGATCTCGGTCATCACCGGTTCCTTGCCCATGGCGGCCAGCCGTTCCAGCGTGTTGCAGCCGGCCAGCATGGTCGTGGCCAAAAGGACCGCGACGACCGTCCGCGGGCGAACCCTGTGCGTGGCGTCGTTCATCGTCCGCTCCTACCGTACCAGCGCTGCATGGGCGCTCATCACGGTGACCGCATTGGGCCCGGTGACGGTCGCCTCGATGGTGCGCCGGCTCTGAATGTTCTCGATCCGCACGACGTCGCCAAGCGCACCGTCCTCCAGGGCCCGGCCCTGGGCGGTCAGCTTCATGCGCGGCGTCTCCAGCGTGATGGTGACCATGCCCTTGCGCTGGACCAGAAGCGGCGGCTCCACATCGCCGGTCCGGATCGGCCGGCCCTCCGTCAGCGGCCGGCGTACGGCCTGGCCGACGATGAGCTGTTCTTCGACCAGCACGTTTCTGTCCAGCGCGCTGGCGCGTACCGTGATCCAGTGCAGATCGCGTTCGCGGACGATATGGCCGACGCTCAGCCGGCGCGCCGGCACCGGCGCCTCGGCCATGCGATAGATTTTGCCGCTCACGGAGATCCGCTGGCTGCCGCCGTCGCCGACGACGGCGCTGACGCGTCCGGAACGCGGGTCGTAATTCAGTCTGGTGACTGTCAGGCCCGCTTCGGCGTCGACCGGCAGGTGGATGGTCAGGCCGGGATTGTCCAGTTCCAGTTCCACATCGTCGCCGGCGACGCGCGCGCCCAGGGCCTCCAGGACATGCGCCCGGATCTCGTGGGCCGGGACGACGACGCTGGATCTTTGCACGGTCACCACGTCCTGGCGGCTCATGGGACGCCAGGCAAGGCCGTGCGCGCGGGCCGTGCGCCACAGCCACCGGGCGTCCAGAGTGGTCCGCTGTCCGGGCCGCGGGGCGCGGGCGATAACCCGCGCGCCGTCGGCGACGACGCCTTGGAAGACGTCGTCCAGGGTGACGACGGCGGCGTCCACCGTGACCTGGGACCGCAGGGTGACCGGCGGCGGCTCTTTGGACGGCGCGCTGTGCGCCGGAGTGCCGACCAGCAGCAACGCCATCGCCGCGGTGATCAGCAGGGACAGGGCGCCGATCAGGCCCAGCCGAAGGGGAATTGACAGTCTCATGATCCGCCGCGCCCCTATCTCAGGTTGGTCAGCGTCGCCAGCATCTGGTCGGACGTCTCGATGACCTTGGAGTTCATTTCGTAGGCGCGCTGGGCGGTGATCAGGTTGGTCACCTCTTCGACCGCGTTCACGTTCGACGTTTCAAGAAAGCCCTGCTCGATCGTGCCGTAGCCGTCGGCGCCCGGTGCCCCGGCGCTCGCCGAGCCCGAGGCGTCGGTCTCCTGGAACAGGTTGTCGCCCAGGGCGATCAGGCCGCCCTGGTTGGAGAAGATGGCCAGCTCCAGCTGGCCCGCATTGGTCAGCGTGGTCGAGCCGTCCTGCGAGTAGTAGATCTCGCCGCTTTTGTTCACGGTGATGTCGATCGCGTCCTCGGGGATGTTGATCCCGGGCTGGACCACATAGCCGTCGGCGGTGACGATGTCGCCATTGTCGTCCAGCTGGAACGAGCCGGCCCGCGTATAGCCGGTGTCGCCGCTGGGCAACTCGACCTGGAAGTAGCCCTCGCCGTTGATGGCCATGTCCAGCGGGTTCTCGGTCATCACCAGGTTGCCGGTTTCGGTGATCCGGTAGACCGCCGCGGTCTTCACGCCCAGGCCGATTTGCACGCCTGTGGGAACCGTCGTCTGCGCGTCCGACGAGTCCGACCCGACCCGGCGCATGTTCTGATACAGAAGATCCTGGAATTCCGCGCGGCGGCGCTGAAACGCCGTGGTGTTCATGTTCGCAATGTTGTGCGAGATGACTTCCACGTTGGTCTGCTGCGCCAGCATTCCCGTGGCGCCGATGTCAAGCGATCGCATCATGGCTGTTCTCCGTCACCTAGCTCTGCATCGGCCGCGCGATCCGGTCGATCGCTTTCTTCTGCCGGTCGTGTTCCTTGTTGATCAAGTTCTGGACGCTCTGGTGCTCGCGCTGGATCTCGATCAGCCGCGTCAGCTCCATGATCGGTTGGACGTTGGACTGTTCCAGCATGCCCTGCCGCAGGCGGGGCCGGGCGACCAGTTCCGCTCTCTGATCGGTCTGGTAGAGGCTGTTGGGCAGGCGTTCCAAATCCTGGACGTCTTCGAAGGTGACGATGCCCACCTTGCCCAGGATGCCCTGGGCCGAGGAGATCGTGCCGTCCTCGGCAATGTCGACCTTGCCGGTCCCTTCGGGGATGATCGTCCGCGCGCCGTTGAAGGCCAGAAGCTGATGGCCGTCGCCGGTGACCAGTTCGCGGGCGTCGTTCAACTGGAACCGTCCGTGCCGCGTGTAACGGACGCCCTCGTCGGTCTCGACGCTGAAGTAGCCGTCGCCGGAGATCGCCAAGTCGAAGGGATTGCCCGTTTGGGTCATCGACCCGTCGCTGAGATCCCGGGCCAGGCCGATGTCCTGGGTAAAGGAGATGTCCTCTTCCTTGGTGCCGGCCTGCTTGACCAGGTACTCCTGGAACACCATGCGCTCGGCCTTGTAGGCCGGCGTCGTCATGTTGGCGACGTTGTGCGCGGTGATGTCCAGCTCCCGGCGCAGGGCCATCTGCCGTGACAGCGCGATATAGGTCGTTGTTTCCATTCCTCGTCCTCTGACACTCGGGTCCGTTCTCTCCGCCGAACCCGGTCGCAAGCGCCGTGCCAGCCAGGTTCTCAAGGGAAATCAACGCGAATTGGCCGCGCCGGCCGGTCGTCCGGCGGCGCCCGGCTGCCCGGGGGCAGGCTTTGCCCGGTCGAAATTGCCACGGGGCCGGGGCGGAACGCCGGCCCGTGAGCCCCGATTTACCGAATTCTTAACCACTTAGGTCGTTCTCTAGACTGGCCGCTGGCATGCCGGCGGGGTGCGGAGGGCGCACTCCCGGCGGACGGCGGTGCGGAAAGAATGGCGGTAATGAGCGAAGAAACCGAAGCCGAGGTCCAGGAAGAAGCCGCCGAGGAGTTCGACGAGCTCTCCGAGGGCAAGAAGAAGTTCTCCGGCAAGAAGATCGTGCTGTTCTTCGTGCTGCCGTTGCTGCTGTCGGGGGGCATCGGCGGCGCCGTCGTCTATATGGGTCTGCTGGATGGCCTGTTCGGAGGCGGCGAGGTCGCCACCGAGGAACCGATGGAAGAGACCGCCGATCTGAACCAGAACGGCTATTTCATGGACCTGGACGAAATGCTGGTGACCCTGTCCGGCTCGTCCAAGAAACAGAGCTTCCTGAAGATGCGGATCAGCCTGGAACTGGAGAGCGCATCCGACGAAGACCGTATTCTGGCTGTAATGCCCCGCATCGTAGACAACTTCCAGGTGTTCCTGCGCGAGCTCAGGATGGAGGAGCTGCAGGGTTCCCGGGGTCTTTACCGGGTCAAGGAGGAGCTCCTGGCCCGGGTCAACGCCGCGGCCCACCCGGCCAAGGTCAGGGACGTGCTGTTCAAAGAAATGCTGATCCAGTGACGGATTCTTAACCCAGCCGGCCTTACCTAGATTCCCTTAATAAACCGCTTTTTCGAACGGGATCGCAGCGCCCATGGCGGACGACGCAGACAGCGATGACGCCCTCGCCGAGGAATGGGCCAATATGGCCGAAGACGGCGACGACGCCGGCGAAGGGGGTGAAGACAGCGACGCGCTAGCCGCCGAATGGGCGGCCATGGCGGACGACGACGCCGATGGCGAATTGGGCACCACGGCCGCCACCCGGGTCCTCAACCAGGACGAAATCGACAGCCTGCTCGGCTTTTCCGAGGGCGGCGACGGCGACGGCGAACGCTCGGGCATCGAGGCCATCATCGATTCCGACATGGTGTCGTACGACCGCCTGGTCCGGATGATGTCCACGTCGCTGCGGAATTTCACCTCCGACAACGTCGAGGTCAGCCTGGATAACATCACCTCGATCCGGTTCGGCGACTACCTGAACTCGATCCCGCTGCCCGCCATGCTGACGGTCTTCAAGGCCGAGGAATGGGACAATTACGGCCTGATCACGGTCGACAGCTCGCTGATCTATTCGATCGTCGACGTGCTGTTGGGCGGGCGCCGCGGAACCGCGGCGATGCGGATCGAAGGCCGGCCCTATACGACGATCGAACGCAACCTGGTCGAACGCATGATCGAGGTGGTGCTGGCCGACCTGTCGGCAGCCTTCGATCCGCTGAGCTCGGTGACCTTCCGGTTCGACCGGCTGGAGACCAATCCGCGTTTCGCGACCATCGCCCGGCCGGCGAACGCGGCGATCCTCGCCCGGCTGCGGATCGACATGGAAGACCGCGGCGGCCGGCTGGAACTGATGCTGCCCTACGCGACGCTGGAGCCGGTGCGCGAGCTGTTGCTGCAGATGTTCATGGGCGAGAAGTTCGGCCGCGATTCGATCTGGGAAAACCATCTCGCGACCGAGCTTTGGTACACCGATGTGCCGATCGAATGCGTGCTGGATCAGGTCAACGCCAATCTCGGCTCGGTCGTCGATTGGGAAGTGGGAACGTTTTTGCCGCTCAGCGCCACCCGGGAATCGCCGGTGCTGCTGCGCTGCGGCACGGTGCCGATGTTTGCCGGCACCATGGGACAACGAAACGGCAACAAGGCCGTGCGGATCGATGCAAGAACAGAGGGTGGCGACTGATGATATCCCCTGAAATATCCCTGATCGTCGACCTGGTCGGAATGGGCCTTTTGTCGGCGGTGATCGTTTACGCCGTGCGCCTGAACGCGCGCCTCGGCAGCCTGAAATCGGACAAGAAGGAACTGGAGGCCTTGCTGGCCGGCTTCGCCCAGTCGACCCAGCGCGCCGAAAACGCCCTGGCGCGCCTGAAGGTCGGCTCCAGCGAGGCAGGCGACGCCGTCGGCGCACAGCTTGCCCAGGCGCGCGAGCTGCGCGACGACCTCGCCTTCATGGTCGACCGGGCCGCCGACACGGCGGAGCGTTTGGAACAGGCCATTCGAGACAGCCGGGAACTGGGCGCTCCGGCAGCATCGGCGAAGCTGGCGAAGGCCGCCAAGCCGGCAGCAGCGCCGCCCGAGCGCCGTGGTCCGGCCGGCGGCGAACGCGACAGCCGCGCCGGCGGACGGGGCAAATCCGACCTCCTGAAGACGCTTCAGGGAATGCGGTAGGACCGCGGCGATGCTGGGTTCCCTGCGCGTTCTTCCAATCGCCATTTTTGGCGCCGCGCTGATGCTGTCCGTGAAGGTCGGCGACATTGTCGGCGGCCTGTCCACCGCGCCGCGCCTTGAGGTGGCCCGCGCCACTGCCCAGGCGACCCAGACGCCGCCCGCCGGCTCTGCTTCGGCCACCGGAAACGCAACGCCGATGGCCCTGGAAGAGGCCGAGGACAAAGACAAGCTCACCGAGGAGATGACGCCGGAGGGGCTGACCGCGCTGGAGATGGATGACGAGAACAACCCCGAGTTCGACGATATCGCCGCGCTGAGCGCCGGGGAGATCCGCCTCTTGACCGAGCTTTCCGATCGCCGACGCGACCTGGAAGTGCGCGAGCGGGCCATCGAAGAGCGGGCGACCCTGCTCAGGGCCGCCGAGGAGCGCCTGACGTTGCAGCAGGATCAGCTTAACGAGATCAAGGTTGAGATCCAGGTCCTGCTGGAGCGCTTCGAGGAGCTTGAATCCGAGGAAACCGACAAGCTGGTGCGGCTCTATTCCAACATGAAACCCAAGAGCGCGGCGGCCATTTTCAACGAGCTGGATATGGAGACGCTGGTGGCCGTGATGCGCGGCATGAGCGAACGGAAGCTGGCCCCCATCATTGCGGCGATGAACACGGAACGGGCCCGCCTGCTGACCCGGGAGCTGGCCGAGCGGCAGGCGCTGCCGGCACTGCCCAACTAGGCCAAAGAGCGCGGAATTCCAGGCTATTAACCAAGCTTTAAATCGACCGGGGCTATACGGGAACGGGCCCTGGACAGGGGAATTCCGCACCTTGGCAAGACTAGTTCAATCGGAGTGATTCGATGGCCGTTGACAAGAACATGCCCGTCCTGATCGTGGATGATTACAAGACGATGCTGAGGATCATCCGCAACCTCCTCAAGCAGTTGGGCTTCAACAATGTCGACGAAGCAACCGACGGCAGCGACGCCCTGTCCAAGCTTCGGGCGAAGCGCTACGAACTGGTGATCTCGGACTGGAACATGGAGCCCATGACCGGTCTGCAGCTGCTGCGCGAGGTGCGGTCAGACGAAGAACTGAAGGGCATGCCCTTCATCATGATCACGGCCGAAAGCAAGACCGAAAACGTGATCGCGGCGAAGGAAGCCGGCGTGAACAACTACATCGTCAAGCCGTTCAACGCTGCGACCCTGAAGACCAAGCTGACCAGCGTCATCGGCAACTTCTAAGGCTGGGTGAGAGTGCTGGCCTGTCCCGGGGCGCCGCTGGAATGGGCGCCCCTTGTCATTTTAAGGCGGAAACGGATCGATGACTGACCGCGCCGCAGGACCGGAAGGGGACCAGCCCATCGCAGGCTTGGCGCCACCACTTGCGACTGAATTCGCCGCCCCAGACGACACGCAAGACCGCGGCACCATCTATTTTCTGGGCATTTTCCTGCTGCTGCTGGCGTTCTTCATCCTGTTGGGCGCAATCGCCCGTCTGGATGCGGTGAAGTCGCGCGGCGTGATGAGTTCGGTTGCCGCGACCTTCCGCTCGGACATCGATCCCAGCCGGTATTCCGAGCTGTTCGTGTCCCAGCTTGGACAGATCCCCGAGCCGGCCGTTCTGCTGGAAGGCCTGGAAGGCCTGTGGCTGACCGCGGTGCCGGTCACGCGCGTTGAGGTGCTGCAGCCCGGCCGGATCATGGAGCTTAGCGTGCCCCTGCGGGCGCTGTTCGTCGGCCGGACCGCGGCGCTTCGATCGGATCGCCAGGATCTGTTGCAGCACACCGTCGCCGCGCTGTCGGTTCCCTTTCCGGACCAGGTTCTGCAGCTGTCGCTTCTGAGCGGCCCCGAGGCCAAGCCGCGCTCGAGCGAGGGGGCCCTGGCGTTCGAACGTGCGGTCGCCGCCGCGGTCGAGCTGGAAGGACTCGGTGCGCCGTCTGCGGCCCTGGCTGCCGGACTGGACCCGGCGAGCGCGGGCCGGTTCAGGCTGCGCTTTGTGTTCCGTGCCCGAGACGGCGCAGCGGTGACCTTCCCTGACCAGGCGCCGGGGGCGGGGCAATGAGTTTCGACCCCTTTGACGAGACCCGCACCGAGGTTCCGCAGCGTTCGCTGCCCTGGCTGCTGACATTCACGGACGTGACCGCCCTGATGCTGACCTTCTTCGTCATGATCTTCGCGATGTCGACGATCCCGTCGGAAAAGTGGGACGCGATCGTTTCGGTGCTGTCGACCCGCGGCGGCGACACCGTTACCGGCGAACCTGTCGCGCGCGCGCCGCGTAACATCGGCACCGTGTCCGAAAAGCCTGCTTTGCCGCTGGCCTATCTGGACAAACTGTTGGGCGAGCATTTCGCCGACGTGCCGGAGCTGCAGACCATTCGGGTGACCGCCCTGGATGGGGCGGTGGCGGTTTCGTTTCCGGAATCGCTGCTGTTCGCGCCGGGACGCGCTCAGCTCGGCGAAGCGCACGCCGACGCACTGGCGCAGATCGCCGGCGTCCTGGACCGTTTCGGAAACGCCGTCTACGTGGTCGGCCATGCCGCGCCCAAGGAGGGCGAGGGCAAGGCGGGGACCTGGCGGCTGTCGCTGGCGCGAGCGCAGTCGGCGGCCGATGCGTTGGACCGCGCTGGATATACCGGCCCGCTGCGGCTTCTGGCCCTGGGCGCCACCCGCTTCGACCTGGCCGCACCGGATGCGCCGCCCGCGCGGCGTCAGGCCCTGGCCCGACGGGTCGATCTCGTCATTCATGCAAGCGCAGGCCGGCCATGAGGGCGCTCCGTCTCCTCTTGCTGTGCGCGCTGGCGGTCCTGGCCGGCGCCGCGGCCGTCTCCGCCCAGGAGGCGGTGCGCACGCGCGCGGCCACGCATCCGGACTACGGTCGGATCGTCTTCGATTGGCCCTATCGCGTCGGCTTCGAAGCCGCAGTGACGGACCAGACGCTGACGGTTCGGTTCGACGCGCCGCTCGCCACCGACCTGGAGCGGGCGGTGGCGCAGGTTGGTCAATATGTGCGCTCGGGCGCCTTGTCGCCGGATGGCCGCGAAGTCAGGTTCGACCTGACGGGCGCATACGGCCTGACTGCCTTTCGCAACGGCAATTCCGTGGTGCTGGACATCGCCCGCCAGGCCGAGGCGCCCGCCAAGGCGGTCCGCGTGCGGGTCGGCGAGCACAGCGCCTTCACCCGTTTCGTGTTCGACTGGGACGAGACCGTGCCGTTCGCGGCCGAGGCGAATGACGGTCGGATTACGGTGCGGTTCGAAACCAAGGCCCGGTTCGACGTCGGCGCCATTGCGCGCCGCCTTCCCGAACATCTCAGCGGCGTTGCCGCAGACCTGGACGGCGAGGCGACGGTGTTTCGCGTCGACAGCAGCCGACAGCATCGGCTGCGCACGTTCCGGTCCGGCACGAAAGTCGTGGTCGATGTGGTCGACATGAAGGCCGGCGAGGGAGAAGCCACTGAAACGGCCCCCGCGAAGGTCGCGCCGGCGCCTGAAAACGCCCCCCGCCGTTTGATTACGCCGGAAGCGGCCGCCAAGGCGGAAACCGACGATTCCGAGCCGCCGGCCAAGCCCCTGACTGCTGCGCCCTCGCCGCCGCCAGCGCCGCCGCCCCAGGAGACCGAGAAGGACGCGACGGCCGCGACGCCTTCGGCGGACTTGCC
>Ga0056115_1000385_pt1 | contig 20214 bp, 16 predicted proteins | sample WorMetOlspDAHAB1_FD_77007 | JGI IMG/M metagenome (GOLD analysis project Ga0056115, IMG submission 77007) | Marine gutless worms symbiont microbial communities from Max Planck institute for Marine Microbiology, Germany - Olavius sp. DAHAB.1 ...
GAGTATTTACATGAAATGGAATAGCATGCTGTTTGGTCGTTTTCAGAAAAGTTTAGCAAATTGCCTCCAAAAGCCTCACCTAATTATAATTCTTATTAGTTTATTGCTAATTCTAATTAATGGGCTTTTTCCAGTAGCTAATTCTAGTTATATTTAATAATAATTTCTTGTAATTAGTCACAGCACTAAGCGTGTGAAGAGTGCATAGAGAAGGTGCGGTGCAGAATGAGTGAAATACAGTAACAAACAGAACATTTAATTTCAAGTGACTATAACTGTTACAAAGAAAACTGGCACAAACGTAACTGAAAATCAATCGATCCTTCAACCACTTTTCACCACAGTACCATCATCTTAAAATGCAATAATGTAGCGAACATCAATAACTTAAAAAGCTGGCAATTCTGTCCATTTTATCGAATTTATTTGTATGACATGACATCCATACAAGGGGCATGACAGCCATGACACACACACACAAACACACCGGTTTTACGGAACGTTTCCAGGACAAATTGAGACGGTCAGTACCAGAAACAGATTCTGCATGTCAACAGAATGGAAGTGGATGGGGTATCAGTTGCGCCATCACAGATGTCTTTCCAATCCAAATACATGGACACGCAACTGCATGCATTTTCACATGCCTGATATGCTTCGTGCCACTCAAACACTGTGTAACTGCACTGAGCACAAATTAAGACACGAAGGATTATAATCCAATGCAAGACACGTTGACCTTTTGCTATTGCAAATTAATTACCTTCAAGATAACTCAATGTAACATTTCAATAAAAATGGCAATTACTGCCAGCGCCTCAGGTTCATTTCCGGCAACTGGAGCTGTATAATTGTCTTAAGTTACTAACTTCAAACATTGGTGGTCATCACAAGACGCAACTGTAAAAACACTCACTCAGAATGGAACAGGCAAAAACTACACTGTGTCTTCAAAAACTGAACCATGTACACATTTACATCACTCCAACAAACAGCATTGTATTATAATCAAAGGCTGCAACAATAATGCAACAGCATTTGCAATCCAACTGACTTTCAGCAAAATCAGTTACCTAATTGTTTTGGGTGACCTCACTAAACTTTTGTTTCACATGTAACGTTCGCAACAAAGTGTAATGATCACCCAAAACAATTAAGCTTTTTATGTACGCTGTCTAGTGAGTGTCAATGAGAACTGCAAAGCATTCCAAGTCTGTGCGTAAGCTCCAGTGTAAGCTCGAAGATATGGCTACATTACCTCATCGATCCATTGTTGAAACGATCACGCATTCACTCATGAATTTCAGCCAGTCACTATCACACAAACTGTAGCGATACACACTGTCCTGCTGCTGCTTCCGCAAATCTGGGTAGCTTGGGAACTGCATGATGAACTTTCAACATCTTAATTCCTTTTCGTGTCTTGATGTCTTAATTAAAATGCAATCTTCAGTGGAAAATGTTTATGTTGATTTCTTTACTTCCGGATCAGTGACTACAGCATGTAACGCTGAACTGGAGAATAAGAGAATATGTCACCGACATTTTAAGACCATTAATTTCGTTATCAATATTTTGTAATCAAATCTGGTGAATCTTTCAAATATAATCAGAATCAAGTACACATGCTTTATGAGTTATAATGTGCCCAAATCACTAATTAATTACAATTACAACTGGCGCTTTTTCTAACTAACTGGCTATCTAATTGGTCGTCTGCTGGTCAGTTATTTTCTGATGCTGACTCTGAGTCTTTGGACGTTTCCCGACACAGTGGAGCATATCAGCACATGCTGATATGCTCATTCCGAGTGTAAATTATTTTGTGAACAACAGAAATAGCAGGTATTCCAGAGTTAAAGGTCGGAACGTTCGATTTTTGATCTGATATATTTTAGTATATAGTATAATTTAACCGACATACACAATAGGCAATGGGAAATATGCTATTCATTCTTAGTGAGAAGTTTTGTTCCAAGTCGAACAGTGAAACTTCTCAAAATCGGTTGTTAGCTGTCAAAGCAATACACACACATATACTGTACATGTTGTAGATATATACATGTTGTATATGTCAGTCAAATGTCATTTAAATGTATTCAATACACATTCCTCAAGAAAGAAGTGTGTACTTCATTCAACAATAAATATGTACATCACACTGTTCGTTCATAAAACCACAAATACAACTCACGCAATCATTTCAGCACAACTTCTGCAAAGTCAACAAGCAACATAATGCAAAGTTTGCTTTTTAATGTGGCACACAGTGCCAAAAGTTCAGTATTAACGAATACTGCTGTCCTTGACGATGCATTAAAAATGGACTAAATGAAAGGCTAAGCTGTCCAAAGGCTGAGCTGTTTTAAGAAATGTTTGGCATAACAGCTAAACTGTCCTTCCACGAGGCCCATCCGTATCAAGGGTGAGCTGACCCAAAACCATGTTTACCTGTCTAAGCATCCACTCAAAACCTACATGTCTCAATGACCCAAGACTAACAGATCCAAGGCTAAGCTGATCAATGAAATTCACCACATAAATGCAAGGAGACAAACCAACCAACATACTCAATAAACCAAATGACAATCAGCAGCAAACGAACAGCAAGAATAACGTGAAATAACTGGTAACAAACGGTGACGACCATTAAACTGGCAACAAGTCAACAAACTGCAACAGAAAATGACTCAATGTGAAACATGCAACGACTGACATGCCACGACACCGAACTGCAGCAACAACATACACATGAGTTCAAAAAGTAGCAAGCCCCTCACTTCAATTTAATGCAGTTCAGACACTTTGTCAACAATTTCCAATATAGTCAGCATCTGGTATGAGAAGAAGTTGGCTAGCTTCACATACTGCTATTTCCCATGGCAGCAAAGAGCTGTGGTGACGGTCTCCACATTGGGAGAGTTAAGTGACACATATCGCTCTGTATGATTATGATCTTGCAAAGAAAAGTTAGAACAGCGGTGAGGGGAAGCGAGGAATGCGTTTGTATCCAACAATTCGTTGCCAATTTACAGTAAGTTTGTGCTAAATGGTGTAGTAGAATGACATGCTCACTGAAGCTTGCTAATTTTGGAGCAAAGTGTACAACTCATTTGAGTTTCTCCGCGGTGAACTGATGCACTCGGAGTGACAGGTCGACTATTTTCCAGCTGACGAGTCCGAACCAGTCGAACGCTGCAGAATCATGACGGAAGGGTTGGTGGTGCCCACTGTCTGTTGGTGTCCCAACGACGATCCATACATTCCACCGGAATAACTTTTGGGCATCTGCTGCTGCGGCAGCGAGAATCCAAACTGCGACTGCAGATGCTGCTGTGCAGATGAGAAGTCCTGTGAAAACGGCGGCGGCGGACCAGCATATGCATGGCGCTGTGGTCCCATCACACCCCACTGGTGGTATGGCTGTGGCATCTGGGCCCAGCCTGCATACTGGCCGCCAGCATGGTGTGGTGGGCCACGGGGACGCTGACTAAAAGGCGCCGCCGCATACTCGGCTGGCAAATAGTGGCTGGGAACATAAGCTTGCATGCCAGCAATGCTCCTGGTTGGTTGTGGTGGAACTGATGCCATTGACGACTTGTTCCACAGACTCAACAACTGTTCGGCAACTGTTGGCTCCAGCTCCTGGCAGCACAAAATAAATAATAATAATAAAACGACAATTTATATGGCGCAGTAACATGGATATGGTCACTACAAGGGCGCCGAAAACACACAAGTAAGCAAGTGAGTATATAATGGTATAATCAGCCAGCACAGTTAAACACAGATTCACGTGGCAACGTCTTATTGTGTCCCAAATAAACCAAAACGTCGTCAGCGACTGTCTGAATCAGCTGACATGTCTGGCTGTCTGATGTCCATCACACACTCCAAAATTGAGGTCCTGCTACGCTGAAGTATGATGATGACATAATGATGAACAATTATCACAGTGTTGGTTCAGTCATCCACCTTTCCAGTGCCTAAAAAGTAGAATACACACAGAATGACATGTGTGGAGTTGGTACCTGTCCATCTTTTGACAAGATGACTTTCTTGTTGTCAGCCCACAAATTGTTGAGGTGATTGCATTGCTGAAATGGCAATGCCGACCTGTGACAACAGAACACATTTCAGTTACAAATGTGACAACAGATTTCTACAATCATATGCATTACTGTTACCTACCCACCTATTTCTCATCTCATAACGTATAATAAATCAACAATGAATGTTAATTTATTTAGCACCATATTTCTTCAGTCTTTTGACATCACTGCTGAAAGACACCAGACATATCTAGCCTTTAAAATGCATGCACAAGGAACTGTGCACAAGGCAACGCAAACCAGCTACACCACACAACTAGAACAGAAACAATATAAAGTTATTACTTCTTCACCTAATGTGAAACTCCACAATTACATTGAAAGTGACAGCACGTCCATCACTGGAATATATCTGCACAGATTTAAGCCTTATTTTCAGGCATGCACAAAATGGTAATTTTCTGTCATCTCATGTTTCATGATTCAGATGCATACAAATGACATTAAGTTATGGAGATTTAACCATGCATTTACAATCGTTTCAATATACCTCCCAACCAACAGATATTTCTGATCAAAACTTTTATTCCATCATTTGCTCCAGTGACCTTGATTTCCTTTATTTGCTCATAATTGTAATAAGGCTCATAATTGTACATGTCAAGTGCGTCACTCAGCAAACGAACAAGAAACAAGTGAACAGTGCGTGGCATACTTCTTCCACCACTCGAGCTGCAGCGTTGCTGATATGCCGGGGGTCAGCATCTCTTTAGCAACAGCAGCGGAGATCACATTCACCACACGAGCGACTCCGTGGAACTGACCGCTCCCATGCACTGTCACTATCAGGATAACAGTCTTCCCGTCCTGCGTCAAACCAACATACGTTCGCAAATATCTACAGTGAAGAAGCTGCTAGAAACTACTCTATTTGCCAAAAAGGCACAATAACGAGTAAAAACAGCACAATATTGTAAAAGGTTTCTCACATGCAAAATTGACAAAAAAAAATGGCTGATAGTGTCAGCAATTACATCGTGTATGGATGACGGGAAGAAAAGTCGAGTCTGAAGCTTATTTGACAATACCTTTAGAGAACCACCAGTCATCTAAACAATTAACAAAATGGTTGTGTGCATGTGTGTACGTGGGTGGATGTGTAAGCACGTGAGTGGTCTTGTGTTACTGTGGTTCTGGGCACTTGCAATCCACGCTGAATTTATATATTACTTATCAGAGAATAGTAATGATGGGGAAACACTAAAACCACAAAACACACAAAAAAACCATTTACATAATGACAGGCAACATACGGCAATGGCGGCTGCAATCTTCTTCTCAGAGGCTGACGTGGCACCCCAAGTGCCTCTCTGCTCTGCAGCCTGAACAATCTTGAGGTTTGCAGCCTTCATGACAAAGTAGCGGCATGGATGCAAGGAAGATGCGCCGGGATCGCCATCTCCACCCCACTTCGACGAAGACGACGGCTGCGGACTTTCACAAGGCGAGCTAGAAGCACTGCCTGGCAGACTGTCATTTCCAGATGCACTCGAACGCACTGACGACGCCTCGGAACTGCGATCGTCATTCGACCGATGACGTGCTGCAGACATACGTTCGTGTACAAAGTGGTCACTTGTCAAAAAAACACACGCACATTATGGCTAGACAAGGTGACTCACAAGTGGGCAGCAGTATCCATCCGGAAGTCAGGTAAAAAATATTCTAACAAATTAAGAAACTAAAAGTGGGTCATAAACGCTCAATATGTAATAATAGTGGTGGACTGACTGTGAGACTTCTTGTGCTGGTTGCCAGTGTTTCGTGCAGACGGCACAAAGCTGGTGGCAACGTTGGGCACTTGGCCGCTGCCAGCAGCACTAGCATCAGCGTCCGACTGGTCAGCAGCATCAGTGGAGCCAGTGCGAGATCCTCCACTTGAGATGACCGTCTCCGTGGACATTGGTCGTGGGCGCTGACCAATGCCAGCCGGCTGCTGGAGTCCAAGTGCCAGTTCCTCGTTCGTCATCACACTCACAATGCTACGCACTGTCGACTCATCAAACTGCGACCATGGCTTTGTTGGCGCGCGCATGCGCCGCAAGAACAACGAATGCCATTTCTGACGCATCTGCATCACCAGTGCCGCTGCCTCGGCATCAACACGGAACATGATCCAGTCATCAAGACGCAGTACTGCACGTCGCACGCTGTTGGAACTGGCGTCACCGTCAGCACCGCGATCACCGTCGCTGTCACTGCTACTGTTATCCAGAGATCCATCTTCAGCAGATATATCGTCTAACACAACATATTCCGGCTTCTCATTTACAGCATCAGTACCATATAAATAGTAAAAAACACAAAACAGCCAGACCGATAAATAAACCAACAAACCAAGAAATAATCTTTCTCGCTTTGCTTTGCTTTACCTATATTGCACTGAATAAACACGAGGTCATTCACCTTAAAAAGTTACTCTGCTAAAACCAAAAGCATACAAAAACCGATTCTTTCAATTGAAACCGGAATACTGCCATAATTGTCAGAGGCAACTAGCAACGGAATTGCTGAGGCGGCATTGTTTAGAGGCTGGTTGTTTTCCTGCACTAGAAATTGCAGCACAGCTGCTAAAGAAAGCACATTTCTGAGGTGCCAGTTCTAACATACTCAGGCTGCAGTCTTCAAACTAAAAGGTATCACGAAATTATCCTGGAGCTCTTTTCTTTACACAATTATGCAACTAATCACAAGCAGGAAATATCATACAACACATACAATCATCATTCAGCTTAATTAGGCATATCCATAAACACTCAGCCTTTTTACTATACTAAATTGTATATGTAATCTGTATTAAATATTATATACAACATCCGTGTTGTAGCACTTTATATATCATATCAGAGTTGCAGACTTTACTGACTTTTGACTAATGATTTAGCATATGTGTGTTTAATAAAATTAAAATCTTTGAATCTCTGAAATGCCCGGATTTTCAAAAGACAGCAAAGGATCTCAGACAGACAGGTGTAGGTTGGTCAGCAAGAGGAAAGCTGTTCCAGAAACACGATACTACAGCAATCAACAGACGTCATCTAGTACATGACAGAATAATGCAAGAGGTGCTCACCATGTGTGGTCTAATGACTATTAACAATGCAACTCACAGTGAAGGCCGCACTCGGCGTCTTTGATGGCTTCCAGTGGCAGCTTCGCAGGTCCAGCAAATATGGCAATGGTGACCGGTGATATAACAGTGCATGATTTCACCTGCGCACTACGATGGAGACGTGTCATCTCATCGTAAACCAGCCAGTCAGTTGGCAGGCGATTCACAGCAGCCAGGTGTGCATTGGAACCAACTTCGCTGGGTGCAGGACCCAACGCCGACGCGCTGTGAAACCGCACTTTGTTTTCACGACTACAACAGACACACAACATCACAAAACTTCCATTTCCTGTCACCATTGATTAAAGCCATAGCAACTTCTTCATGTGTACCCATTTCTGGCAATTCATGCAACCAACTCCACCCTGCTTTGTGTTACAGCTTTCTACATAAAACATCTACTTTTGTCTTATTTATATTGATATTCAAAATCTTCTTTACTGGAAACAATTTTGATTGCCGTTTTAGCTGTCTTCTGGTCACATTGGTTATGTTGTTCCAGTTCCACACCATTCCTCCAAAGGTTGAGTTAGCATTTGTTTAGTGATAACTCACTATCAAATTAACTTCAAAATACTTTGCACTAGAAGCCAACTCTAAACTCGTTAGAAATCATAACATTCAAGATCACAAATGGTAGATGACTTAGTGATAATTCCCACACTAACCAGAAATTTCACAGTATAGCAAACAGTTCTGGCCAACCATGTTGCACCTTTATACATCATAAGTATTTTTATTTTCTCAAATGAATGGAATGGTTTAACAAAAGCCAACTGCAACACTAACACTGAAGTGAGCTGGTTGCGTTCACGGTCGATGCGCAAAATGTTTGGGTACAACCCGGCACATAGTGCAGCTTTCACAACAGCCCAGTTCTCCGAGTTGGAATTCAGGTCACGAATGTCTCCACCGCCACGCGCTCGCACAAATCCCGAAGCACGCAATTGACCAAGCAGCTGCGTCCTGCAAATGACACAGCAAGTTGCCGTTATCATCAGTGCAACCGTCTCCACTCTGAGGCATGACTGCCACCACTGAATATCGGCTGGAATTCTAACAAGGGCACACGTTTAATATCATGAAAACATAAATCCTAATCCATATGAGATCAACGTGCTTCTGCAGGATGCCTTAATTATCAAGCTATTTATAGCTACAAATAGCTTAATAATTAAGGCAATTACTTCACGTGACACATTCTTCATGCTCTGCGTCATCGTGAGAGTGATGTGGCGGTAAATGGTTCCAAACATCACAAGTCATCATCATCCACTTCAACCCATCAACAACAAAGTGTGGAACGTCAGGTAAACAAAAAAAGCCGACAAAAAGCCGACAAGTGAGCTGACCTCATTCCGACAATCATTTCCATTGTTGGCGACGACAGCATGTTGCGTTCACAGAACGATCTTTCCCAGCCTTCGCTCTTCGCCTTCTGCCAGCCCTGCCGTCACCAGAGAACCACATAACACCAGCAAATGGAAAAGCAGCTGAATATGCCACACCACAGCACAGCGCCAGAACACACACTCCTATGCCATCCTTCACAGGTCGCCTCTTCATGTTCAGCACACTCCTTGTCTTTACACTCTGAGATGCACAATGGCTCATCATATAATACAATTTGAATTGAATTTGCCAGAAGCACTTTGGTTGGTGTGGCAATTTGGCTGGATGACTATTATGGAACGCAGGCTCTTGTGACAGTGTGAATATACATTGTAGACAGACACAGAGTGACAAACCTGAAAAGCTCGAAGCAGCGCCATGTGATCGCTGTATGTGCCAGCCGCAAAACGACGCCGAGACATCGCAGCTGCACGTTTCTGATATGGCTGAGTTGGTAGAACAACTGCACGAACAAACAAACGAGCAACAAACAAGCATCTTCTACCATCAATTGATCAATGGATCGATCGATCAATGACTCAACAAATCAGTCAGTCTCTTATAGTAAGCTAAGTATTTAACATTGTGTAACACATAATAATAATAAAAGCAGGACTGGAATATAATGAGCAGAATAATCACAACTGCAAACAACTGGACACTGCAATTTAAATTAGCAAATTTGGCGATGTTGTATCTGGTTTAAAATATTGTGTTGTCACTGAGTATCTTATAAATGCACACAAGTTAGAATCTACGTTATCTTGTTGCCTGCTACAACGTACCATATAACTTGTTCTAAACGAACATCATGTTTGCATCAACATAAAAACTTAGTTATGCAATCAATACCATCCAAGCAAATCAGCATGCATCTTCTCTCCATCAACAATTCACAGCATTACATTCACAGTCCACATAGAATTCATCAAGTCACCATAATGAAAGTTTCAGTCCCAGCAGTCCCTGGGCTCAGCACTTTCTTCCTATTTTTCACTACTGACACTCGCGCCCATAGGAATATACTCGTGTCTCAAACCTCAGCCAATACCACACTTCAGTCAACATCGAAAAATGCGTATGACAAAAATGAACTCTCCATGGCCACCTATGTACATATGAAAATAGTGCAAACACATTCACATATTCACTCCCTCTTTAAAACTGGATCCAGTAACTTCACTCTTCCAATCAACTACGACCCATAACTCCTTTATTTCTACTAAAAACCCTACGAGTCTACTGAAAGTTCCTTGGAATGCTAAACCAGTCCAACCAAATACTTCTTAACATGCCATGTCAAACTCTTTTGTTATAACAGTGCTGCTAAATCATGTGCTCTAAATATCAACAACATAACATGAACTGGAACTGACATGGATCTTTGTACGCAAGAGCGCAAGCAATGGTGAGAATAGGATCGAGGCACTTGAGTACGACTGAGTAGAGGATCATTTTGCCGTAGCGCGGCTCGACAGGCAGATCGGCAAGATGATGTCCCAGCTCAGTGAGGTCCTCAAATGGATCCAATGCATCGATTTGCTGTTCAAAATGACAGAAACAAACTGCAGAAGAACTAAACTACAGAAACAATCACGATGATGCTTTTAACAACGAACAGTAGTGCAGGAATAATGCTGGCCTCCAGTAACCCACAGAGGTTTCAAACACAAACACAGGTTCACATTCACAAGTTACAATTCTATGTTTCCAGCAATGAGTGACAGCCTAGAACAATAAAAAAATAATGTGACTGTAAAATGTTTTACGACATAATCTACACCACTGTAACAGATTATACATTCATTGGAGCGATAAAGGGGTGTACGTGGTGGAATAACTTCCATCTCGGAGAAGTGAACTCTAATTATGTAAACTATTTATTACTTTCTATGTTCCGGGCATAGTTTGATTGACAGCTTGGGATTTAATGGCACTTTCAGCATAGTGAGGCTATGCAGTGCATTTAATAAGTTTTAAGTTATTTAAAAGGTTGATATATCGGTGAAATAGTTAAAAAATATTACATCTTGGAGTATGTCAAAAGAAGTTTGTTTGCAGCAGTCACAAAGCCATTGCTATGGTTACATTTTCAGTTGTTTTATAAGTGTCTTTCAAAAGTAAAATTACAATAATGGTTAAGATTTTTTGTACATCTTTAAAAATCGATTCAATTTTAAAGTTTCCTGTAGTATGTTCACAAGTTTGTTTACGTTTGCCCCGAAACGGAAGAAGTTTTCAATTTGACGTCAAACACCATAAATAAGGCTTGGTTGGATCAGCATTCCAGAGATTATTAATCCAGTTCAATGATCTTCACAGTCTACGTTTCAGATGCAAGTAAGTAATTAAGGAAGCAACTAAAAAGAATGGTTATAATCTCCGAAATAACAAAGTTGGACAAAAACGACTTGTTATCATTGAATATGGTGGTTAATGTATCAAAACATGCAGAATGTATCAGAAAACAAATTAACTAATTTAACGAAAAAAGAACTGACAGAGACTATGAATACCTTAAGAATATGAACGGCATTCCTGGTGAGAAGGAATGCAGGAGGATCAGGTGCTTTGGCAAGGAAGTCGGCAATCATTGTGTTCACTGGAGCAAGAAGCTTCGTGTGCAGACATAACTCCTGCAAACAACCACTGCCAACATTGACCTCCATGTGACTGTCCAAAAAAGTAATATACTAAGTGTTGTAAACATCAGTCTAAATGTACACTGATGGCAAAAAGGACCTACATGCAGTGTGCCAAAGCTGACTCGTGCTCTCTGTCAACAGGTATTTGAACACCACAGGGAGACTGTTTACTTCAACTAGAAAATCCTGCAGAATGTCTAATGTCACGGCTGTTTGCGTGTGCATGCGTGTGTGCAGTCACCTGCAGTGGATGTCTCAGTATTTCTGGATCCTGAAACTCGGGCATGTTGCTGTAGCGGATGCGGCTGAAGAGATGGTAGCAGATGCCAGCCTGACATCGACCAGCCCTGCACAGACAAATTCCAACACAGAACGAACTGCAAGGCTACACGCTATGACCAACTCGGCCTCTAAATCCGCCACTGCAAGCTGAAACAAAATGTGAAATTAGAGTACAATTTTTAACGTTTTCCTGTACAATGACAGGTAAGAGTCGAGACAAACTGAGGAAGAACATAGGAAAACTTAAGGAATATCATGAAATTCTTTGCAAGTCTGGCTGCTGGATGACAAAGAGTAACACATGTGATTGAAAACATTTTGTGTCCCAAGGTACTCATATGTGTGTGCACATAAAACACTCACTATATTCTTCCTCCCATCTCGCACACAGGCATCTCTACTCAGATTAATGTACAAAACCACAATTTATAGTATAGTTTACGGCGGCATTGCACATCAAAAACAGCAAATATCAGATAAAGGTGATATAACGCAGCAAGACATTGCCTAAGTGTCAATGTTCAGCTGAGTAATATCACCTTTTTCTGATATTTGATGTTTTTGATGTGCAATGACGCCGTTAACTAGCGTATAAACTGTGGTTTTGTACATTAATATTTGCTGTTTTATTAGCGACTTTCACTCAGTGTTTAACTTCAATTACGTTAGTTCGCCTAAGTTTGTGCTAAGGCAAAAGGTTGTCATAATTTCCGCCGCTTGCATATCATTTTTGAAATTTTCAAAGTTGTTAAGCTTTACAACATCAACAAATGACAGGCAAACAAGCCCAATGTCACTTTGAAGACATCCAATATGGCGGCCACAGCCATGTTGTTTGTGCAAAAATGGTGATATTGGCCACGCTTTCTACTTTAGTTTGCATGTTGATGAAAATCAAATGACAGCCACAGCCATCCTGAATTTTGGTTAAACAACGTTTTTGGTCAGGCGATCTATTTCCTGATGGTATATTGTACATTTGTTGCAAAATTTCAGAGAAATCTGTCCATCCTAAGCAAATTTATAGCCATTTTCCCAAAATCCAAAAAGGCGGCAGCCGCCAACTTCTTCTTGCAAAAAATGACGCTTTTGGCCACTCTTTCTAATTTAGGGTGTCCGTTTGCATCAGCATACCAAATTTCATGAAAGTCCATCCATCCACGACATAGAAATAGCACTTTTATGAAATCCAAAATGGTGGTTGACAGCTTGACGCCATCTTGAATTTAGATTAGATGGAACTTTAGGTCACATAATCCAATTCAGGGTGTTATTTGTTACTTTAGTACAAAATGTAAGCAAAATCCCTCAACCGTAGGTAGTCATAGCTATTATTCCAAAATCCAAGATTGCAGCCGTCCACCATTCTGAATTGTAATTACGTCACGAAAGACCACACACGTTGAGTATTTGGTGATATCATGAATAAGTGAAAATTTTATTCAAATACATTACTCAGTTTTGAAAATATTAATATTTTTATTTTTCTCCTCAATGGCTTGGAATTGCCTAACCATGCCACCTTTTTGAAGGTTTTAGGGAATTTGGCCCCCGAAATGTGGTCGGCCATCATGCAGACCGCCAAAAGATGCATGATTTCGCATAATTTGAGCCCTTCTGCATCAAAATCTGCCGGCCGGGTCTCCTCATTAGGCAAGTCTGGGGAAAAAAATAAAAAAGAAGCCTTATATTTCTCATATTTGGCCAGACAATCCCTTACGACTGATTTGTACAAATGTTAGTATATGTGTGTGTCATGGATGTAGTCAATTGTGCAATCGATGTTTTATCGTAATCAGTTCAGGAGATTGGATTTTGTGAGGGATCGAATTTTGGCCATTTCTATAGGCTTGAGACGTTGCCATTAACACAGGTCCAGCACTAACGTTCGGCCTGTAATGTGTTTACTGTCATATGCGTTCTGTATATATGTGTAACACATACATAGAACAAAGTCACATAATAAAGAAATCTAAACTGTGCCATAAATCATGAAGCTAGATTGATCTGCAACTAAAATCCTATACCAAGGAAGAAATATAGAAGTGAATGTAACCATCAAATGTGTCGGCTTTTTGCTATACATGTACACGCATCAGAAAAGATAGAAGGCGAATATAAACAGGAGCAGAATACCTTCCTTTCCTCTGTAGAGAACTGGCCCTCGAAATCCACCGACATTTCAGCATTGACACTGAAGTCAATGCATCGTAGGATTTCTGCGTCACACAACAAACAGTATAGAAACAGCATTCAGCCGCATATCATCATATTCCAGAACATATTCTCACTCAAAGCAACAGAATGACTTAAACAGATGAGAGTACGTCTACTCCACGTGAACCCAACAGCATTAGTCTGTATCACTGCACATCTAATCCGCAAGCTATCAGCTTCACACTTTCTACACACAGCCTACATTATACCAATCATTTTGGCTGAAAAAATGTTCAGATGTCTGGCTAAAGTTGTTAAAACCAAGAATAATAATAATATGCTAGCTTATATGGCGCCAGTATGTCAAAAGACCTCAGAGGCGCCGGATCTGCAGACTTAAGAAAACATGGAATACACAGTGACACGAGTAGACTCCAATTATATGCAGTGCAGATGGACGAAAAAAAATCACTAATTGGAAGTAAAGGCAGTGACAGTGGATACACATGGATGTATAAATGCCTTCGCATGATAGAAGCTCATCTGAGTTATCACTGAAAAATTTGCACTGTGCTGTAGTTCTGCAACAATTAGTCTCACACACATACGTAGTCACCAATACAGTTTCAAAGTGCTGATACAAGCTCAAAAAATCCGCAGAATGATACAGATGCCAGTATGCTAGTACTCCACCTCTTTGACTTTGCCGCAGTCAACAACAAACACCACGTCATTGATAGTGATGCTCGTCTCGGCAACGTTTGTTGACAGAATCTGACAGTCACAAAAACTTATGCAACTTATACAAAGAATTTAAACAACAATTATGAATGGACACAAAATATTGATGAGTACATGCTTTCACGCTAGCAATTTAAACATAGTTAAAGCTACCTATTTTTATTATAACTCTCACATACACACAAGCATTTATTTCAATAGCAAGTATCCAGGTTTAACTCAAAAAGTACAATAAACTATTCTACAAAAACTCATTAGCTAATATCAAGGTAGTGTGTAAAAACTAATACACAACAGAGTAAACCGTTGTAACATCACTAAACTCACAAATATTATACAGCAAATAAAAACGGAATGAAAGCTCAAATGTCACCGACATCTCAAGCAGACACTTAACATACAGCACACTAACAGCAACAGCTGAAACCAGCTGCAACTGTGAGATACAATGGAAAACAGCTCACAATCTTTCGGACTCCTAATCCTGCATTCTGGAAAACGCGACGCTGGTCGGTGGACTGCATCTGCGAGTGCAGAGTGAACAGAATGTATCTACCAAAGCCACAGCACATCTGCTACCAACACTGTACTATGCACATCACGTACAAGCACTTGCGACTGGAGGTCGCGGGTTCAATCCCAGCCGCTGCACTGTCGAGTGCAACTTTGGACAAGCTGTTCACAAACATTGTCCAGCGCCTCTGGTGTTACAACCTTATGGCGCTATATCAATCAGTTTAAATTTTTTTTTTAAATTAACGCGGGTGAATGGCAAAAATTCCTAAGTGCGGCAGACTAAGTAGGCCAGCTCTCTGGTCAACTTTCGGGCGCACTATAAAAATAGTTGGACTTTACTTTTACTTTGCATGTCATGCTTCAGAAACCTCAGAGACGAGTCTGTCACATTCTTTCCATAAAACATCAAATTTCATACTAACCGAACTTGTTCAATGAGACTTGAACCCTCAAACCCATTTAATGCCAAAATAAAAGAATCCACAAAACCAACACTCTACTATGTGCAATGTTGGTTCTACTCGTTTAAAGAGTTAACTTAACATGATGCTACCAGAAAACAAGTCACCTATGCTATGTTTCCCTCACCGAAACTGCGCAATGAATCAGCAAAGACAGACTGAGCAACAACTGTCACTGACCTGCTACTGTCAGAGAAACGTTTCTCGTCTTGGATACGATCACGCAGCGTTATTATTTCATCGTAACCAGGCAGAAACACTAGTATTGCTCCTAACAACAGAATATGTCATCATCAACATTCTGTCCCAAAAGCATTCCCTTCCTTTGCTTTGAAATAACTGAGTCAAAAATCAGCCAATTTTAATAACACAGGGTGGGCATTTTTTTGTGACACCGTATGTATCACACATATTGTCGAACATATCTCAAATACACAACTACATGCACTGCAGCCATTTTTCAGGTTAACATAGCATGCTGAGCAACAATTGTCAGTTTGTCATTACTTTTACAAACTTCCTGAAAATATACAGACGGATTTCTCATTTGATTTTAATTTGCATAACACAACTCATTTTACGGCTCTTTTTCATAGGGAGAGAGTAACCCAAGTCAGGTGGTACTAGAAAAGTTTCAAATAAGTCTCAGGCCTCCACTCTCGTGCTCCCATTCCAATCTACTAAATTTCTCTTCTTCTTCTTCAGCACATCATCATATCAATGGTCAAGCTGGAGCATCTTCACATCTTTCTACATTCTGGTCGACCTCTTGGTTCAGCATCTTCAATCTCATAATGCAAACATTTTTTTAACTAATCTCAAAAATCTTATCTTCAAACATTTCCACACCATCACATCCACACACACAGCTTGAATACAAAAAAACACATTACACCAAATTAATTTCACTTCGTCAGCAACTGACCGTCACGAGACTGAGAGTGGATAGCATAGAGGAGGCAAATTATTAGGTCTATGTCGACTTTCTCGTCATCGAAGCCATGATGATAGCACGCCAACAGATCACGGTCTTCAGCAGACAGCATAGCTGACTGCTTGATCAGTAACGACTCGTCTGGTGTTACTTCCTCGATGGCCGCTCTGTCAGTACAACACCTTCCAACAGTGTCTAACTCTACCATCTACAGGCTAACTATGCATGTGAATCCCAGCCCAAAACATTTGAGCAAAATTTCAATTACTGTGCAGACTAGCTACACCCATGCAAGACAGGCACATCTTGTTCTCAGTATCAAGGCAGGCAGAACAAGCTGGTCGCTGGTAAGCAGCAATCTGGCGGCTGCTGTGTGCAGTGTGCAAGACACAACGCATAGCAGCATCAGCAATTCTGCACAACAAGTCAAATATGGATACAACAGCAGTCTGCACGTAAGCGAAAAGTGACTGTAAAGGACCAGCGTCATGTTGGATTGGAAGCACCAATGCATGGAATCACTAACGGGAAAAGATTTCAATGTTGTCCTCCGTAAACGATGGTGACTTTCATTACAGCTGCACAAACGCTACTGCCAGACCACTTGACTGACAGGGTGTGACATGACTGGCCCTCTGACTCCAAAAAAAGAGCAGCTCAGGTGTCATCCAGGGAAGGGAGAGAGATGAGCAGAGTTGTGCATGGGAGATGCAGTGGGTCGGAGTATCAAAATAAACAGGACAAGCACTGCTCACTGCAAACGTGTATAAATCGGCACTGCAACACTGATTGACTGATTCATTTTTATTAAGTACACACAACAAAACGTATATGTACATACATGAGAATACGGACATTGACAATATATCAACATATGTGCCAAGCACTCCACACACACAAAGGCTGAATAGCCATGCTGCTTATATGTACACTGTATAATGCTACACTGCCTGACAATTGTTGTATATGTAATCAAGTTTTGTTATTCAGAGAAAAACATAACCTGAGATGTGCAATGGGCACTAACTGAGGCCTCAATGCTGTGTGTGGTTGGCTGGTGACTATATTGTCAACCCCAAAGAAAATAAATAAACTTTTTAAAAAGTATTCTTAAACAGACTGGAGTTAATGATCTGCTTAAGGCAAAATCTGGAACACGGGAACTAATGAGAAACCATGAGATATATCGGTGCAACATACAAGTGAGTTTCAAGCAGTTCAATGACATCGTGCTGTTCAAACTGACGAGCCCAGTCGATGGCTGTCCAGTCATTACTTGAGTGTGTGCTCACATTCGCACCCATGTTCAACAGCTGTTCCACAGTTCCAAGGAAACCTCGACCAGAAGCCACCATCAACGCCGTCACGGTAGTCTCCGAGTGAACATAATCCACTGGACATGTGCATCACATCGAGCTCATAAATTCACACATGACGATCGATCAGAAAACTCTAAATTACTCATGATCTTTGCATTATCTTGTAGCAATCATGGAGCCTCGTCAGATTTGAAACTTATATATACCAACAACATACATCTTCAGACACTGAAGAACAATCATGTCAAAATATTCTCATTTTTTGGACTGTCAACAGATCCAAGCAAATTCAGCCAATATTTAACACGGAAGCTTCCATCTTGAGTTGGGTGACTTCACTGCCGTTTGCTGATGCCAGTGGTTGGACCGTAATACAATGTTGAATCCTTGTAAACCTTATCTTCCAAATCACTCTTCTCAAACTAATCTCATGTCAACTGACATACATAAACAATAAGCATGACTGACTGTACAGCGATGGCAAGATAGTTTTTGACAGACATTTAAACTCAAGAGTGACTGAGTAACAAGTACCAAAGTCACAAGGCCAAGGCGAAGGCCAAGTAGATGACCCTCAAGGTGGAGTCCAAGGCCAAGTATTTCATTTCTGTGATTAAGCACAGGCCAAGTCCAAGCACTAACATAACTGGACTGAGGCACTGAATAGTGAACGATTTACAGATCTGCTGCTAATAATCAAGTACAGTTACTGAATGAAAATTTAACAGGTGGCAGGTGGAAGTCATATCGTCCAATTGGATATTAATTAACAAATTAAACTGAAAATTAATTGTTATTGCCTTCTATTTCAACTGGCAATGAGAATGGCAAACGCAGATTACCGGATACATTTTCGTTAAGAATGAAATGAAAGATCTGCTGGAAAACGTCCTCATTTCCTGTGAGCCACGCCTCACCAAGCAGTCGATCCATGTCTTTAATGATCCACGGCTCAAGCTCCTCTTTCTCAGGACACTCCTGCCATTGCATCGCCACACACGCACGCATGCACACAAACCACTCTATTGCTATTTCCTTGTTTCACATGTGGATATGCTGAAAAGTGTAACGAAAAACTAGTCAGTGGAGTATTTATAAATCAAACAAGTCCTGCTTTTTGTCACTCATCAAACAATTGTCAAAGTACTGCACATACAGTTCTGTGCATACACGATGACTAGAGGTGTCACAAACGTGAAAAAGCGCTGTCCGGATACCCGTATCGATTTCGAATGGGTACCTGGGTACCCATTCGAACGTTAACATGCTGTCAACGATACTGGCATGCACCAATACGATCAGATACAAGTACTCCTTGCGTTGGTGTCCCAGCCACTTATATCATTAGACCAGGCAGGTCGCTTAGAGGACGCAGCTTATAGTCCTACACAGTGGGTGGCACTCCATCGATGGCTAAATAAAGCAGACCATTAGCGACAAACCAACTTGCGTGCCTTGTCAGTTTTAAGACTACTTAATTCGCAGAAACGTTAGAATGACTGACTGTTATCATCACTTCCTGCTGATGGAGGGGGTTCGGCGTCATCTGTTGCTGGTGGCCAAGACCCAATACTGCCCCATCTTGGTGTCACGGGGATGCTGGTATAAGGTTACAGTCTCCTTCCTCCTCCCACCCCGTTCACCCCCTCCCGTATCGCGGATGATCAAACTGCGTGCGCGCGGCGAGTGACGGGGTGTGAACGCCCTTAGATCGTCTTGTGTAATGCGACCTGTTAACAGCGGCTGAACATGCAGTGATGCACGTAATATCGGGTTTTCCCCGATACAAAAGTAGCCAATACAATTCGATACGATACACCCAGTATTGGTTCCGATACAATACCGATCTGATAAACGTCCGTTCTCTAAACGCAACTACACGGAAAGTGCAGGCCTTCGCTGCAGCTGATATTATGGCAAGCTGGCTATTGTTTATAACCACTGGAGTTCTGCCTGGTACATTTACGATATCCGGGCGCACATTTTACTGTCCGGGCACCCATTCGTCAATGGGTACCCGGACGCCCGGGTACCCGTTGACAGGCCTAACTATGATGATGGCAATCTCATCCGTCAAAATCAAATCAAGTCATGTTTGTGGAAATCAAGCGGCGTTCACCAAATAAATCAGTGATGATATGACTGCTAAGAGGCATTCAAGGGTTTCATCCAGAACATCTTCTAAAATGCTGCAAACTCAGCTTCACAACTCGCATTAGGTTTTCGAAAACCTTTAAGAGATGTTCTTACCAGTAAGTTCTGGTCCTGTCAAAGCACTGTCAAAGCCTGTGATGATCCACCAGCAAGAACCCCACAATGTCCTCTCGGAAAAATTTATTTCGTTGCCTGCTGCGGGCTGGTTGAGCCAGAATAAGCGTGTCTGTGGGAGGGGTCTTGCGCCAGTGGTCGGCCTACTTTCACCGGGGCAGTATGGCGCGGGAAATGTTTGGCTGGCAGCCAGTGTACGGCAAAACGACGCCAGGCGCAGTCATTCACGGTACCCCATACTGCGTGAGGCTGGTTGGCTGGCCACTGTCGTAGGC
>Ga0056115_1000386_pt1 | contig 20213 bp, 15 predicted proteins | sample WorMetOlspDAHAB1_FD_77007 | JGI IMG/M metagenome (GOLD analysis project Ga0056115, IMG submission 77007) | Marine gutless worms symbiont microbial communities from Max Planck institute for Marine Microbiology, Germany - Olavius sp. DAHAB.1 ...
CCATACAATGTTCGCTGCTCGTACTCTTAGAAATAGTTAGTCAGTGAAGTAGGAACGAGAGAACAGATGTGTCTTGAGCATGTTTTGAACGTTGATAATGTAGGTGCCGAACGAATGTACAGTGGCAGACTGTTCCATGCGACTAGACCAGCCACACAAAATGCCCAATTGTTGAAAACTGGAATGCACATCTTGTTCAGACAGTACCAATTTTGTGCTGAGAACTGTTATGAAAGTGACTTGTACAAAAAAGCTATGATTGTCCTACACTAGGCCACAAGGTGTCTCTTGATGTGGCTAAACTAAACTAATGTACAACATGTATCACCAATGCTAGGCAATATACATAAAATATAACAATGGAAAAGGCCAAGAAATAATGCGACAGATGCATCTGAGCTACAGAGCCTTTCAATAGCCAAAAAGAAAGGAAAAAAGATAACCATTACCAGAAAATAACGACAGCATGTGGAACAATGAGATGAGCTGAGGGTTATTATTACACACCTGATTGTCACTGTCAGATGCAACTGTATCAGCAGGAAGGTCTTGGCCGCCTGACAACGGACACAGTCTCTCAGAGAGTCCAGATGTTGACGTCTTTGTGGCTGCGTCTGGTGAGGACGGAGTGATGCCGATAGTCGGAAGAAGTCCCAATGTGCCAGCTGGTCCCACTGCACCAGTGCCGTGTGAACTGGCAGCAACACTCATCTTGCCACTGTTGTAGTCAGCCGATGCAGTGATTACAGTTGCCGTGGTCGTCACACTCCAGCTTGCTATGATCGCACAATCACAAAACACGTGTTTCCATCATGTGACAAGTCTCTTTCTGGATCAAACCTCTCCTTGAAATGGATAGGCTAGACAAAATGGAATGCCATTTTGATATCAAGCGATCTTTGAGCATTAAACATTCTCACTTAAATGATCACCAAAAATCTCACACTGACCATGCACAACTGCACCACTTGCACTCACATAATAACAATAATAATAATAGTAATAATCCAATTTATACAGCACCACCATGTGCTGAGGCGCAAAATAGTTGCCGTTGCACATATTACCTCAAGTCCGATGAGGTGAACTCAGCCGTTGCAGCAGAAACCCACTTCATTTCCAGACCGAGTGTCACAAGAGGCTGTCTCGGAGTTTTGCATTCTTGTCCCATTTTGATTTTGTTCTTTGTTGCTTTTGTGAGTTTGTTGCTTTTGTGAGTTTGTTGCGCCACAGCTTTGACCTCAAAGTTTTTGATTCATTTTACAACAATCTTTAAATTTATTTACTTATGAATCTATTTTCAGCATCATACACATGTGCGACACCTAAAAACCCAATAATGAAAAGAATGAAATCACTAGACAATGATAATGAAGTGAACAGTATGAAACATCAATCAAGACAACAGCAGCCGACAAACGAAGTGACAAACTCGAAACTCCGCGGCTGATGAGCGACTCGGTTGCAATCGGAATCGACGCCAGTGTTGCTTTCACCTTCGTCGGAGTCACAACCGTTCCTTGTGACAATGCACTGCGACCATTCTTGTCTTCCATTGTTATCACTCCACCTGATAGCACAGCACCAGCCTCGCAACTCAACAACCATCTCCAAGCATGCTACAGTTCCAGTTCAGTTGTTTGGGAATTTGCATTCTCATGGCCTAAGCAGTCAAAAAAGCGTGATCAAATCTTGGCAACATGCCTCACAGAACAGTAGGCTAATCTCTATAGCAGATGTTCTAGTACCATGCAGTGATGCAGATAGAAGGTTCCACCTGACAGGTCCAGATACAGAGAGAAGCTGCAGGGTCCACAGCTGGAAAAAAGATCACTGTGGACAGCTGGGACCTTTAAGTCATACTTTTGCTCTTAACATTTCAATCCAGATTTCAAACTCATACACCAAAGTCCCTCTTGCTTCTGAGACCTCAAAATCTTGACCTCATCAGCACAGTCTTACAATGAAAGGTTTACTGTCAAGAAAGGTCTTAATCACAGTTTTGTAGGCATTACCATAGTGTCTTCCCTACATGATGCTACTTCATTTCAAATCTTAGCTGTCTGTCATCACATAACTTCTACACAAACCTTAGGGAGCACAGTGACAGTAAAGACAACTATTTTCAGAAAAGACTAATCTGCTTGTGAACTTAAGGAGTGCAACAGGTACTTCTAAGAGACATAGCATACACTGCTGTCATCACAGAGTAAGAATGTCAAAATGTCAAGTGTACAGTGGGGCTCCTGAAAATAATCACACACCACACCTTGATAGTAGGAAGGCGTACAAGGCGTGGCAGCAATGCCAAACACACTCATGCCAGATCGAGGTCCTGCAGCAGTTGATAGTTCCACGGCTGCTGGAGTCTTTGCGAGGCCTCTGATGGCGGTCACTGTAGCCGTCGGAGAATGCAGCAGGAACGGTGACTTGGAAGGAGGTGCTGAGTGACAAACTGCACATGTGTACATCATCAAATAACATTACCTGATACTGTGTTTTTACCTGGAGATTGAGCATTTTAGCGTTTTTAATCTGTATATGTGTGTATGTATTGTTTATACTTTGGGTGTAATAAATGATAACAATAGTAATTCAGCTAACTCACATCACTCACTTACTGGTACTTCACAGCACAGACTTTCACTGTGAACAGCACTGATACAGTGATGTAGCCTTAACATAACCAATGAAAATGACGACTTTATGATATATATTTATAGTAATAAAATAACAAGCCCAATCATGTTTAAAGTGCTGTTATTATGGCCAGACATTTGAAAGTTTATTTGATTCATAGAATGAATGCAGATGAGGTATTAAGGTAACCAAGTAGAGTTTAAGCGCTGTGGGATGCAGTTTATGTCACTTATTAGATGATCTTCACAGCTGAGTGACTTAAACAAAACTAGAACAAAATAGGAAAAAATATGCAACTCAAAAAAAACTCGAAAAAAAAACAGAACATAACAAGGCTGTCGTGGTTCAGTCAACACTAAATGACATTTGGCCACGCAACAGGGTAGACTAGCAAAGGGCCCACAGCCCACACAGGACCAGCAGAGTACAAACAAGTGCATGCGTGAGTAGTTTCACGCACAACCCGACACAATATCGGTCATTTTGGAAGAAAAAAGCATGCGACTATAGTACATACACTGTGGCAAAGCAGTGGCTGCACTAAAGTTGGCAAGCGAGTGACTGACGGCTCCGGCTGCTTGAACAACGGTCGAATTCACCCTGAAACACGCGCAATATTAATATCACTTTAACCTAACACGATTACCACAGCCCATGTGGAGCTTATCGTGTCCAAACAGACCGCCACAATTGTAGCTGCAACAAGTAAGCTGGATACATTGGTAGAGTACTGTTTCTTTTATTAACTGACAGAAAAAGACAACGGCTGAGCTGCCACTTCCAAGTCAGCTTCCCCTTCAGCTGAGTCATCAAGCAGACGCTGCCGGAGCTCACCTCGGCAGTAATCGTCGTTAAGAAATTACATAAGCACACACAGTCACTTATGCTGTTCAGCAAATGCCAAGAGACATATCTTTGCAACTTTTTTTCATGGGATTAATTTTATCAGAAAGCAACAGCCATAACTGGACAGCACAGTGGTGTAGCGGTGATTTCTATCACAAACACTGGGGTTCAAATCCAACCTATGCCCAACACAGCAAGTGGTAGCATCAGTAACTACGAGTGATGGCCAATACTACATTCACACTCCAGAGAAAGTCTCACTTCACAGATGGCATACCTGAGCCCCCGAGCATGCTTAATGTTAAAATACATAAAATTAGCTCACTATGACAAGTTGCTCTGCTGAGACTACAAGCGCATTCAGGCAGATGTTAAAAACCGAACTGTTTGACAATGCACCTGCAAGCATGAACACTCAAACTACAGCCTCAGCAATAACGTGCTTCTGATTAGACGGTGACATAGTGGCACAATACAAATTAGTTTCGGATTTCACTTAATTAACAACACGTGACACAAAAACAATGCACACAAAGAACTGACTGTGTCAGCTTACTTTGAGGCGGCAATTTGTTGTGAGCTGGCAGCGGCTGCCATCATCACAGGCACAACAGATGACAGCGATGAGCTGTGCAGTTGCTGTTGTGGCTGCGACTGAGGACACAGCATCAGCATCCGAGGTCCACTTCCGAACTGAATTGCTGCTCTCGGGAGCGCAGCCAGCTGAAACCCAGCCAGCGGCTGCGTTCCAGACTGCGATGTTGCCGGAACGCCTGTCTGCACCATCTGCATTAGTTTGCTTCCGGTGTCCGACAGAGCAATTGGTGGAATGATGTACTGGACGGACGGAGCAGCAGTTGCAGCAGCCCGATTGGCGCTAGTGGCAAGATGGGCAGCCGGGATCGCAGACACAAGTTGGAATGAGCTCACATTGGGATGAAGCATCAGGCTCGCTACAAGCGGTGCTGAAAGTGCAGAGATGCCATTGCTGCTGGACAACAAAGCTACTGACGGCTTTGTGGTAACCTCAGCGTATGATGTTATGGTTTGAGCTACAGTCGTGTTGGACACCTTCACGGTCGGCGGCTGGCTGCACTGCGATGACAACGCAACCTGTGAAACCATCCGTGACACAGCCTCGCGCGTGGTTACTGCTGGCGGGTGCGATCGGAAAGGTCGAAATGCAGCGCAGTTGCTCAGCATGCCCTCCTCCGACGACATGGATGGCATCTTTGTAAGTTGGCTCGACTCTGAACAGGTCAGATCCAGTGACGACGTTGATGCTTTGATTGGCCTCGGTTTCGGTATAACTGACTGCGAATATGAAGCGTCTACCACTGACGGCTGAAAATCATCTACAACAGCACAACATTGTACAAGTGAGTGTCCACTTGACTGAATTATCACCAGGTTACCTGTTTAGATCAGCTCTGAGATCAACTCATGCATAATGCTCATCCTAATGCCGCTATGCTCAAAGTCCAGCGTTCCACACTAACTACCGTCCTTTCTTAGTGTTCTCACTGCTTGACCCCAAACATAGTTTATTTTTGGGAGGAGTGTTTCTGTAGTGGCCAGCCCACTGAGCTCGGCGTAATGTCACTGCCAGTGTCACTGGCTGTACTGTTTTGGGCTCTTGAGCACACAGCTATAGCCAGGTTTGCTCTACAGCTGCCAAAGTTTACAGTGGCTGCCTTGATAACCAAACGCCGACAAACTTCTGTCATTCTGTCATACATCCATTCTCAACAGAATTTTAGTCATTTTAAAACATCCCTTTAAACATCATTATTTAGACAAGCCTTTAGCGTTCTTGAACTGCTTTATTCTAATTTTAATTTAATTTAATCATCACTTTAATATTAAATTTTCAATTAAAGTTTACTTCAACTTTTTTCAGTGAAAGCTCAATGCTGCCACGCTTGTCTCCAGCAAGTCGGGCAAGTTTTACCATGGACTGACACAGCTGGTCCATGATAAGCTCCACTGGCTTGACGTCAAAGATCGTGTGACGTTCGAGCTAGTGGTCATGGTCCATCGATGCCTGAACGGTTGGGCACCTCAGTACCTTGCCATCCAAAGCGTCCCACTGTCCAGCCAGAGAATCTCCCTTCTACTGCGTGAAATCTACTGCACGTACCACGTCACCGACTCAACACGTACGGCCACCGGGCCTTTGCCACTGCTGGTCTGTCTGCCTGGAACAGTCTTCCGGACCCTGTCCCCAACCAAACTCCACCGAAGCTGCTTTCAGGCGCCTGCTAAAGACGTTTTTGTTCGCACGGTACTAGTGCACCGAGCACATAACGGGGTCTACCAGTGATGCACTTTCATTTGACTTCGACTTCCGACTGTTTTTAAGCTTAACCTCATTCTTATGTAGTGTCTATGTCTTTACTGTGATAGGCACTCAGTGGAACGGAGATGTCTCCATGATAATGATGATGACGATGATGATGATGATGATAAACCTCTAATTACCGGCAGATTCGTCGATACAGATGACCATCTTCTCTGAGTCGCTGGCATCATCGTCGTCCTCTGACATCTTCCGTGGTGGAGTACAGCCACTGCCACTGACAGCACTGACTGTTGACTTCACTGTCGGTTGAGCCTGCTTGGCCTCCTTCTGATACTGAACGGCACCATTCCAACTGTTGCTCATGGCTTCTGTTGACGTCATGCGACTTCCGTCTATCAACACAAACAGTACACGTTACAGACACACAGTACAGCTCTTTTCGAGGACAACCAAAGTGAGACGGTAAAGATAAGAGGTAGAGTCCTTCCCAAACCAGGGCGGCAGTTCTGCCTCCGAAATGACCTATATTGTGTTGGGTGGGGCGTTAAAGTCTACTCACTCACTCACTCAGGGTGGCAGAACTGATCTCCAACTCTTCAGCCAAAGCTGCATGACAATGGACATTGGGCCAGTGCACTGCATGGTGGCCTGTTTAACTCCCCACTTATTGCTGCTACCTGATACACACACGTGCGTGAACTGCTGGCCCAGGGCTCAATAGCACAGTGGGTGAGAATCAAAACTGAGGCCACTGGATGCAAGTCAGCTGCTCTCACTACTTGACAGTGAGCTAAAAATGACATGGGATTAGATGGTATCAGGAATGAGCATCAGCGACAATATCCCACATGGATGGTCACTGACACGCCAATTCGGAGAATGCTCAGGTCTTACACCTCAACATCAGCTAGTACATTACTTCTCTGTCACCCAAACTCATAGAAGGCTTCTCTGTTTCTGATACACACCAATGGAATGATCTTGCTCTGGAAGATATGTGCACTCTAGGAAGCATACGAAGACATGCACCTCTTTAAATTTTCTGTTACAGGGCTAATACGACACACAGATAATGATGACAAAGACAGTGAACAAATAGGAGACTGAAGACGTGTACAACTCGAAATTATCATGTTTTGCCGAGCTAACTCAACAGACACACACCAATGCATTGAGTATCTTGCGGCCGTTCATCTGACGAACTCGGCTGCTCTGCCTCTGATTTCCTTGCCATGCTCTTCGACTTCTTCCGGTCTTTTGAACACCATTTCCACTCCGGATGCTGCTTGAAATGCGCGTCCTTCACCTGCAATTAGTCAGTCAGACACACCGACAGTAGACTATGCTGATACTCATTCATGGATGTGTTATCACAGAATACAAGAAAAAAACATATATCAAAAACTAATTTGTACAGCACTGTTTTGTCGCAAGCAAATCAGAGGCAGAAAGAATAGTTAATCAAGGCCTTACCTTGTGGTGGCAGACAATATCAGAAAAAAGATGTATTTTACGTTGCATTCGCTCCAAAACACGGACTTGGATATATTCACATGTGAAAAATGGCAGTTTTGGTCAGTTGCCACTCCCGCTGACATCAACTTGTCACATGGTTGATAGGTCGGATTGGATATAATGGCACTTTCTGCACAATTAGGCAATATTGTGCCTGGTTAAAATGTTGATGAATCGACAAAGTTTTAAAAAATAATATACTTTAAAGTATATAATAAAGCAAAAAGGGAAGACAATAACAGCACGTGCAAAAATACACAGAATACAACATTTTATCAGCTCTACAGCTCCCAAGCACACACTGGTATGACAAATGAATGCAACTCTGGCCAGATAAAATTCTCAATGCCATCAACAACTTACATGGGTGACAGCAGGATACGAACCCTGGACTGTCAAGTACGATTACATTGTCACCAGAAGAGCAATTCAAACCTGGTTAGCAAGATCGTGATACTGTTTCTTCTCCTCGGCCTTCAGTGCGTACCACCATTCTCCGAGAATCTTGCTCACCGATCGATTGTCTTGATTGGGGTGTCGCTGGTGCACAAGAGCTCGGTGTCGTTTGCTAAATATCATGAAGGCATTCATCGGTCGTCGAACATGATCCTGCGCACCATCTTGCACCTACAACATTAACACAGACGTAGTACAGTAAGTCTCAGTACCATATATACACAGAATCATCCTCATAATGAACCAGGAGGTAACTAGCAACGGAAAATGAAAAGTGGCGACAGGATACAGCCTTGATGGAGCAGAATGAGTTCAAGCTGGCTGTCACGGTGTACAGATGTATATATCGGCTCCGTCGTACCTCACTGACGAATTTCACCAGTCATCTGACGTCGAGTCTGTCAGCATATCTGCTTTTCATCAATGCTTGTTGTCTGACGCCTTTCAACCACCGGCAACTGAAAATTTTCAGGTTGCCACTTCCCGGCTGTGGAACACTCAACCACAGAACGTCACGTCGGCGCCGTCACTGACTGTTTTGCAGGAAACGTCTGAAGCCTATCTCTTCAACTGTGCCTTCCCCAAATCTCCTAAAGTGCCCACACAGTGACCTTCTCATTTCGGAAACTATAATCGATCTTTTTACACACTTACCAGTTTCTACTGACAACCATCTACAGAGTGGCCCAAAAATTTGGCACACTTTTTTGTACACCTTATAACTTTATCAAATAGTAACCAATTTCAAACTCTTTTCACTGTCAGAATCAGGATAATATTTTCAATAGTGCTATCAATAAAGATCCCACCACACCTCAAATGTGTTGCTACATTACCTTGCGAAATGTCAATATCTTAAAGCAACAATTGAAAACACTTGACTTCTGTAACAATAAATTTTAAGAAATTAATAACAGGAAACAACGTGTTTATTGTCTCAGTTATTGTCTAAAGTAACTGTCACAGCCTACAGTTTTTTTTTACATAAAATGTTCAACGTGTCCGCCTTGCTGCTGGACGACGCGCTCTCAAAATGTGTTGTTACAGAAGTTGTCTTGTTTTCAGTTGTTGTTTTAAGACACTGACATTTCACAAGGTAGTGTGGCGACACACTTGAGGTGCGGTAGTATCTTTAGTGACAGTATTATTACAAATTTTCTCCCGATTCTGACAGTGAAATAAGTTTGAAAAATGGTCAATATTTGATGAAGTTATACTAAGGCGTACAAAAAGTGTGCCAAATTTTTTGGGCCACCTGTATATCTACTCTCATAGTGCTGTTGCTACTGGCATAAAGTGTCTCAAAGGTAACAGTATATTTAAATTCGTGTTTGCAGGTGCAATTAACATATAACCTCAACTAAGAGGAATGGTTACAGCAACAATATGAACTCACACGTACTGTTTTATGGCCATTTTCCAGGTTCACCAGTTTATCTGGTCGTCAAATATAACTAACCTATCTTCTCAAACTACCTTTTCGCATGCCTGGAAACTGCCAGTCGTAATATCTGTGCAGCTGGACCTTGAGTCTTAAAGTATCTGCTGACAGACCTCATACAGCCGGACTAGTCACACAACCGTTTCAGTCACTGAAGACATCATTTGGTCACTAGGACCAAAGCACGGTGCGAATCCCCGTTAACAGCGCCTTAGACACCCTCTTACTAACTTACATACTTATCTTTGTCGAGTGCTGGCTTCCGATCTTAGTGCATATGCAATATAGGCCAGTTTCCTCATCTGAATATGCAACACAACAGCGTAAACAAGTACACAAGACACTCACAGTGGCATCAGGCGCCTGTGATGATGAGTTGTCATTAGTCAAAGCACTCAGTGACTGCGATCGTCGTTTCGAGTCGACCTTCGACGAGAAAGGTTCGGCTGAATCTTCCAATGAAGCAAAAACATCGTCGTCGTCATCATCACCAGGCTTTGCGTCACCTTCACCATCAGTTGCAGGCACACACTTCAATGACGCAGCGTTCCAGCACGCAAAACTGCCACATGCAATGACGGTTGGTTGGTTAAAATTCTACTGCAGGCAGTCCACATTGTCACACAAAATCCACTGTGATCGGTTAGAAAGTGTACAATACACTGTATATTAATACAGCATATATTCATAACTATCTCTGATGGTATGTTGTGCACCAGGGATACAGACTAGGGCTATACTATACTCCCATTTTCCCCATATTCTTGAGTCAACAAGTCAGTGCAATTTCGTATGACATGCAGTGAAGAACACCAGTTGTCCACAGCTTCGTATGTGTTTTGTTCTAGAAAAATGCCAGAGGTGATACATGTAACACTGTATCAGCAGTTGCTTCATTAACGAATGCATTCTAACTTTTGAACTTATAACAAACGTACGTCCCGTGAAAATAAACTAACATAAACCAGCCGGTTGTAACTGGCGCCCTAAGCTGCACAGCTTTCAGCGTACACCATGCATTTTCATTTGATATGTGATATTATCTGACAGGTCTGACTACTGGCCAAAGCGCACCTGTGACGGCGGACGCAGTTGTGAGCGAGTGCGTGGGTGGTAATGTGTCAGGCGCAAAATGTGTTGTAGCACGTTGCTGCTGCTGCTGCTGCTGCTGAGGCACGTGTCCCTTGGCAACTGCAGGTGTAGAGGAGGATGCCGCCAAGAATGGTACCAGACAATGCCAGGGATAGACGGCTACTGGCTGCTGGCCGCTTTCTGGTTTCACTACACACACACACACACACACACACGCACACAATCACAGAACCAGCAATTCAATAGCTGCCAATACCAACTACTTGTGGCTTTTAACTTTTAAGTGTGCAGTTATACACAAAGTGTGCTGTTGTTGTAAATTGATTTGTGCAGTTCTAGAATGAAATTTGTGCTGCTAAAATGTTGCTTTTGTGTCAACTATTTCCAGCAATAAATGCAACACTAAACGATTGGCGGAATGACAACGCAAGCACGTTATGCAGTTCTAAATATTCCTCGAAAAAGCCCTGCAACTACAGTACAAAAGTCCGTCCTTACGGCATGTCACTGTAAGATCGGAGTCTATTCATATTCACGTTTGAACCAGTAGCCGACTGCTTCAACAACGCACACAGCTCGCTCTCTCGAGAGACAAATCTCCTCAATTTCAGTGTAGTACAATATCACCCGCTTCAGTCTGTGTCGCCGGCTATTAATTCGTTGATTCATCATCGTCATCGTCATCATCAACAAAATTTGCAGAGTGCGTAATAATTAGTAATTACATAAAACATAGTAAGCCTTAAACATAGTTAAATTAAAATAAAGAAAAGTTAAAATGAATGGAAAATTTAAAAAGAACTTATGAGTAGGCCCAAAAAACAAATGAAACAACAAAAGAGAACATGAAACCCTTGACTGACAACATACAGAGTTGTCCCACATCTCAACCCTAACAAGGTTTCCTTATATGATGACGCCAACTAACAACTTCAGTATCAGGCACTGGCAATCCGGGAGCCATATGCTCTACCTAGTTGCCTATCCGCTTTCTGTATAAGCTGCATCTCTCTCCAACCACTTTCTCTCCATCTCTAACTTTCTCCAACTGAAACCAACTTTTTATATGTCAACCCTAAACTTTTCCCCGCCCCATACTTGTACGTTGGGGTGGACGGAGTCGACAACACGACCACCCTGAACTAACACCACCATTTCGGTCCAACGCACAACTCCAAACTAAGTGATAACGTTATGTAACTTTTAGCAGTTTTTGCAAACTTCAAAAGACTGCAACTGCCTCAGCTCTTCTGAAGACACTACGGGCAACTGCCCTGCTTTATTGACTATATTCCGTTTATTGTCGAATATTTCTAACTGCCCTCAACTGTAAACACGGGCGGGCGTCAATCGCCCCTCGGACACAGTACGCATCATCCTTGGGTTTAACACTGCATTCAGTGCACACAGTTGTACCTTATTTCAAAACTCCCTAAAGTCTTAAAAACGCCCCACTGACATCTTGTACGCTGTGAGCAGCAGTCCATATATGGGCAACGACACTCTCACTGTAAATCTGGCAGCAGACATGACATGCTGTATATAGCATGCGGCTATCTACACTCAGACGCATACAAAGTCCAGCAGAGCTGTCGACGTGCAACTGTGACGCAGAGCAGACACGCGGCCGGCGTCAATTGCTCAGACTGGTTCATTGTTCTGCCGCAAATCGACACACACTACGAACCGGTCAAAGGTTCCTCAATTCACACAGCTAACTACCACCGGCGTAGCCAAAAAATTTTGGTTTCGAAGGAGGGTATAAAATTTATGCTGGTCAACATGGCAGATTACAGAAAGTTAACATTCAGTGCAATATCACGGTCACTGTCGAGTAGCTGCAAGAATGACTAATTATCTAACTCAAGTTTGGGGGTATAAATGTCCACGCCCCTACACACTACTGTACGACCAAATGGCAGCACCACAGGCGCAAATCTTTTCTCCATTCCTATTGCGACCCTTCATTACAGTCTCATGTCCGGCGCTGTCTCCTCCAGCTCTGCAGTTGGGTAGGTAACCGCGGGCCTCACGGAAAGTAATGGCAGCCAATCGGCGTCAACTGGAAGCTGATTGATTGCCTACAGCAATGAACGGCGGCACCGTGTCGTTGGCAATTCAGCATGGCACACACACACACACACACACACACACACACGTGAATGCGTTGGCGAAGGTTTTACGGCCTTTTCAGGCAAACAGGGTCAGACGGCACAATTATGGACTTTAATGGAGCATGCACGAAAGTGACTGAAGTATTGGTCTGCACTTCCAGTCGGTTTTCCAATCCAACTGGAATACACATTACACACACCGATTCCTACATCCCTTTATTCCACTTCCACGCATTTCCGCTATGTCACAGCAGAGTTTTTTGCAGTCGTCTGAAATCCTCTCTTTTCAACTGGTTTTCCCTACCTGTGTAGTGGTGACGTTGCCATTAATCGTTTTTGTTACGTACTTCCTTTACTTGCCAGACGATCTGCTTTGTGAAGGAAGAGATGCCTTTCCATTTGCTGAACCACCAGTGTCAAAGCAATGAAGGTTACCGGTTACACACTGGCAAAATTGTCTGGCAAAATTGTCGCGCCTGTGGTGCTCTGGCAATACACTGCAGTGACGCTCCTTCGCTCATGTTACCGTGATCATGACACGCTCGTTCATCTACTCAAACCGGCTATAATTCATTCGTCCTTCGCCGACGGTCGGTTGCAAAGACCACTAGGAAAGAAGGCCTGATAAAAATTCAACAGGCATAACACACGAAAAAGGAGCACAATGTCTGGCAGTAAATCCGTATGTGGTGAATTAGTATTAATGAAAAAAGCCGAGCGTCGCGTCGGCGAAACAGACCCTGCAGACTCCATCGAGCACATTCTGCCCGACGACGACGACTTTAAAAGCACGTGAAAAGGTGATCGCTCAATATCACGTGATACGCACAGCCAGGTAGGTATAGGTAACAGGTGCCCAGAAGGCTGCCAAATGGCCTGGTGGACCGGCCGGCCGTCGGAGGAGGGGAGTGCACTGTCAACACACGACAAAGCCAGTGCTGACTGTATTGACAACAACGTGACAACGAAAGGTTCATCACCATCATCATTCATTTCGCTCATCGCAAAACGAAGGCAATCGACTAAAAGTAACAGGATGATAAAAGTAAAAGCAAAGTTACGGTTAACTCCTTTATCACAAATCTAGAAAGAAACATTTCTAGAGAAAAGCGCTTAAAATGAAGTTGCAGTCTCATGCTGAATGGCTCTAATGTGACCATTTGTGAGCTGACACTAGCCGATCGTCACGTGCTACGCCGAAAGCGGTATTCAAACTTCTGTTTCAACCAGTCGTCTTTGTATACACATATCGCTGTATCGCTATAAGCTTCGTGTAGGCTCGGTTCAGTCGGGGCTCACAAATCCCAAATATTTTCCTGACCGAGTGTCGTAAGACGTTTACTGAGTCGTGTATTTTCCTTTGTACCATTTATAGTTGTCACCATCAGTCCAGAGATTGTCTGCGTAAAATCGCCTCCGAAATTCCCCAAATCATCCATTCATTCGCTCACGTGGTCGTCGTTACGTGCTTTGTACGTAGTAATAACAAAGTTGGAACCGTAACTATTTCGTCTTCAGCGGTGGTGTGGACAAGGGTATACCCAGGACGGAGACAGCATTATTTCGCGTTATGTACCGTTGTATCGGTGGGAAAGGACATCTACAGAGGAAGGCGCTCTCGCGGTGATCGTCAGTGCTCAATGTATGTGATACGCCTTCCAAGGTGGACCAGAAATTCAATCATCATCATCAACACATTGTTGTTTTGGGGCGAAATAACTGCAGCGACAGCGGCAAGTAAAGTGAACATACGAACAGCGCGAAAAATTCACCCCAACTTCACAGCTGGACTGTCAACTGCGAATAAGTCGGCAGCAATAGTCAGTGATTGGCTGCGCAAAATCGCCTACTTGCATATGCACATCTCATAACGAGGCCGTACTGCACCTGACTATGAGTTCTGTGGTCAGTGTTACTGTGACTGTCGGCTAGCAATTCACAACCAGTTAACTCAAGCTTGAGGGCACGGACCGACGGTCGAAATTAATTGTTCACAGTTGCTCGTCTACAGACAATAATTTTTGTATAATACGTTGTAAACAGAAAAGTGTGGGCCTACACTTTGCTGTATGACTGAGACACTGCGGCAGCCGACTGCATATGTACGTTTGCTGCCCAGCTGATCCTTCGCACAGTCTGTTTACAAGAGGTGAGCCATCCGGCAGGTGTCAGCGTGAAGCAGCTGCAGTGCCAAGCAATGGGAGCAAGTGCGTCGGTCGGGCAGTGTTAGCACGTGATTGGGACAGGCCGGGCGGCGGGCGGACGAGCAAGCGCGCGGGCCGGCCACCACGCACCGGCGACGTTCGCTTCGACGTGTCATGTAACGGTGCGTACGTGCGTCAGCCATGATCAATAAACAGTACGTTGCTCAACAACCAGGCTAGCACCAGCGGCGAAGGCTCAGCCAGGCGCCGCTGGCCGCATTTAGGCGGGCCACCCGCGGCGGGCGAACGGGGCGATACTGAGCCGAGCAGTCATGGCCAGTAGCAACAGACTCCCACGGCACACGAGGCACCCAGCCATCAGACAGCAGCGACCGCCCACCCAGCACCGCGCTGGCCGCAGTCTAGTTCACAATAACGCCATTATGCGACGGCAGAGCGGACGGGCGGGCGGGCACTGCACGCCGACGTCTACAATCTATAAGACGATCGACTACACACAGTCACACTCACAGACGAAGGCGATCTAAGGTACTGACACACTCAAATCCGCCAAATCCCAAATTAAACACACGCGCAATGGATCACACTGCCTGTGCCGGACCTAAGCCAGCATTTATCGGTCTGTACCACGCAAAAAACGGACGGATACCAGGCAATTATTTACACCCCATATTCGGAACACTTATTCTGATGGGGGTGAACATCCCCAACTGACAGTGGTAGACGAGTCCATGCTCCCGGCTTGTCGACCTCGATGTCTTTGGTGCCTTTACACCCCAAAAATTGGCAAACACACCCAAACCAAAAAAATCTGTACAAATGCCACGGGACGTCTCAACTGCATGCCTACATGCATAGCACGCCGATGTGAAGCCGTATGCGGATCGATCAACGGATTTGCGGCTCGCCAGCAGATCAGCTGATCGAGATGTCGCCAACCCAGTTTGCCAGTCACGACACAGACGCGCGCATACTTCACTGATGACGATCATGCACACATCACATACGCCCATTCTATACGCCGTCCGTCCGTCCCATCGTCACCGCAATACACCATTTACACTCACGCACGCACGCGCTTTTCGCTCTTTGCTTCTGACGTGCCGTAATCGCGTGAGACGTCTGCGTGACCCTGTGACTAATGACTAATAATTAACTGAGCGCCACCGATCTTATTTTTTGCAATAGGTACATTACAAGCTTTTATGACGACGATATGCCTTCCATACGACGTTTTTGGTTGAGACTGAGGTAACAGGATGCACGGCTACACGAGGCAAAAACTCGAAGCCAAATGCCGCACCTTACCAACGACGCAAATTTGCAAAAACAATCGTGTCACGCAAGCTACAACAAGCAAAAGCAACGTACACAATCAGTGTATGCGTGCTCAAGATCTACTTAAGGTTAACAGTTTTTGTTGTATGTTTGCTATCGTAAGTCGTAAGTAAAAGATGGGCTCGGGCTGGAGCAAAGGGGATGAAGAAAATTAACGGAAATGAATTCCGGGAATGAGAAGGTAGGATGCAGAAATTAAGGAGACTCGGCTGCGGTTGCGCAGGATATACGGAGTAGGTGAGTATTTACGTGCCTCCCACGTCCCCAGCCAAACTGTCCACTTCCAGAGGTCATGCTTTTCTGATCCAGCTGTTTTGAGTAGCCACCCAGAATATTTCAGAGACTCATCACAGACTCTCATAGGTGTTTTAACATCAGTTATTACTGTTTGCTCCATATTGTGAAACTGTGACGCAGCAGTGCGAGAGGGACCCTGTCACTGCTGTGCTCCATATTACATTATTATTTACTATTTATTTATTATTAAACGAATGACTAACCAGCTGGAGGCATGCTGACAGTGTTGTCCGCCGTTCTAGCGGCAGCGACGCTCGTGGAGAGACAGCTTCGAAGAGGTGGCGCGGACTGTGGAGGGTTGCGAGGACTTGGAATGAACGAAGCCAGTGTGACCGCTCGAGTGACAGCATTCGCCAGATCACGCTGCTGCTGCTGCGAAGGCGGCTCGGACAGCGATGTCGTGCTGTAGCGAGCACGAGACAAAGATGCTTTATCGTCGCGACCACCACCGCCTGTGTCGCCGCCGTAGCGTCGCATTAGGATCTGGCTCGTCAGCAAAGGCGCGAACTTTAGGTCGGGCATGTGACTACTTCGACGATCTGGTGACAGAGTCGACGGCGTTTTGCCCGTCGTCCTCGAACTGTCCAGACTGTCAGGTGCGGCGACGGCGGCAGCGCTGCGTGTCGAGTCCTCGCTCGGACCGGCTGTTTTAAACACCGAAGACAACATCTCCGACGCGACAGCCCACGTGTGGTTCTTGCCAGGCTGCAGCTGCAGTGGATGCGGCGAGATGGGAGCGAATGTCGACGACGTTCCGGCAAACTGAAAGGCGGAGGACGTGAACAGCGAGTTTGGGGTGGACTTACTGAACGGGCTGGTGAGCTCATCACCGCGCACTCCATGCTGAAGCACCAGCAGCTGATTTGCCACTTCAGTCTCGTCACTGCGACGCGCCACAGCGGCGTCGGGGCGCACGTCAGGTGTTTTTGGACCAGTTGAGTCAGGTGTCACGGAGAGAGCGGAGTCGCGACCTCGCTGCGATAGATGGCGCGAACAGAGTCCGCCACGCTGTGACTCTTTCTGGCAAGACTCGCGCAAACACAGACGCCGCCACTGTTTCCCGTTGAACTTTTTCCGAATGCCAGTTCCAGCGGCTGCCACAACCTCACCCTTGATGGGGTGTCCGCCACCGCGCCGCGCCAGACCAGAAGACGCCGACGACCGCGGCGTGCTAGGATCGCTGCCGTCCGACAACGACAGAGCGCTGGTGCTGCGTAGCTGGTCCGATCGGCCCGGTGTCACCCATCCCGTTGCCGAGTCTTTCGAGTTGCCGGAGCTCGGCTGGCTACGGTGTCCAGCAGGGGTGGAGCTGCCGGCAGATCGCGGGGTCGAAGGCTGCGGGGTCTCCTGCTGGTCCACAGCATTCGATGTAATGCGTGCCACCTCCGCCTCTTCTTCGTCCTCCGACCACGGCGCCTGCAGCAGCCTCAGCTGAGCCCGACACACCCACACTGACGACCCATCCGAGTCCAGATCCACGCGAAACATTACCGGAAGTGGAGCGGCGCGCTTCTCACGCAGCCAACCCGTTTGGAACTCGGCACTGTCGGCAACCACCCGGACGCAGACGCGACTGCCGACGCACACCGACGGAGCTGACGGCGCACAGTCGCTCACCACGTCCGTTGACCTACCGCAGCACTCGTAGTCGGTGGTCGCGCCACCCGCGTCGAATCGGACCGTCACAATGCCGGAGCCGAAAGTCGACGCGATGGTGCCCGGCAGATAGACGGCACCTCGGCGCGCCAGCACGCGGTGACTTCGCCACTCGGACAGGTCGAACGCAAACGCATGCATCGGAGGCGACACTTTACTGGGTGATGGACCATTGAACGCGTGGGTGGTCGGCGTCGCTTCACCGCCGCCGTCGCAGTCTACACCGACAGCTCGACGTTTCTTGGGCGGCTGCATTATCGGCTTGGCGGCGGCCGCTACAGCGTTGCTCGTGGCAGCCATCGCGGACATCAGCAGTTTATCCGCGCCAGCCGCGCTCCCGGCATGCTCAGCGGCGTTTAGCCCATTCATCCTGCGAGCGTCGAATATTGACGACGGCGTGGAAGAAGTACCGAGCTCAATTCCGGACGAGTACATCGTTTACAAGACCACACACGCATAACACGCTTCTGGCGAACGACAAATCAGTTCCATCTCAACGGCCGTTGACCACGCCTACAAACAGTTTCCAAACAACTATCAAACATAAACCACCACTATCATTTCTAGTACTACTATTCTGTTATAATACATATGTATTGGAACCAAGTTGCACGCGCCATGTCACGTCCACGGGTTATAGGGTCAAGAACAAGAAAAAGGCCGCAGGCCAGCCCTAACCACAAGCAGCGGTTGCGGACCTTGAAGTAACCGTGGGAATGGTGAACCCAATAATCGTCGCCATTACCACTCTACAGTCACCTTTTAACCGCTGCTATTGTAGAACGTTTGACTATCGTTGAGCAAAGAAGAAAAATTGTATGTGTAGAGAATCCTCCCCTATCATGTACATTTTCTTTTTTTTGGTCAACAAGAGTTAAATATACCGCCTCAAGAAAAAGTTCCAAACGATTTTCCAGACATTGCTTCGCGAGAAAGCAGCTGCTGTGTTATGTCATGGCAATAACTTATCATCATAGTTTATTACGCCATAGGCACTAGGCAGCACAAAAACACATACTATATACACATACAATGAACGCAACATATACACTATAACAACGAAAAATGCAAAAAAGACATGACAGTAATACAATTAAAATACGGAATCACTAAAAGATGGCGCTAGATGGCAGCTTTTACGTCTAATGAGTAATTGACAATACCATATTTTGAAACAATAGCAATGAACGGATTTTGATTCAGATACGCCAAAGTGTTATCAGACTTGCGCAATGATCGCCAAAAGAGGAGTCGACGTTGATCAATAACATACGACAACGACAGAATATGACAGAAGAACTGAAGAGGTCTGAGGCTTTCTCGCCAACAACATTTAAAAACATGCCTAAAACAATTATTCCAAGCAACAGTAATTCTGTGCAAATCAGTGTCAGTCAGTGACCAGACTTCACAACCATATGTCAGTGTGGGCAGACAATACGCTTTCAACAACTGCACTGCAGCCAACTCATTGGAGCATTTTCCTAAAGCAGACATGATATTATCAAAGTGACCACGAAATCTTCGGCATACATCAGTTACAATTACTAGAAAAATAAACGCTGAGTGTTTAACCTTGTTTATCCATGAAATCAGAGCACCGTTAAGCGTTATGGGGCAGTGACCATAATTCAGGGCTCCCAGGGTGATGAGTTGACTCTTCAATGAGTTAAATTTAATATCCCATGTCCCACCATAGACTTTGCAGATATCTATTAATTTCTGCAAACCATAACATGAGGCAGATAGCAATACAATGTCGTCAGAATGAAGAGCACATCCGAAAAATAACTGACCGAGCACGACTATATGAAGAGAGTGCACTTTAACACTGCGCGCCGAACCACCTCGCGGTCTGAATAACCGAAATTTGCAACGACGGTCTACAATGGTGCAAAGTGCCTGCATCCAAGAGCCGGACGAACGGACAAAGAGACGTGTCTTTCGCAGCTGGTCGAGAGTCGCAGCGACGTCGACATGGCGTGACGGCGGCGATCGTGGTGGACGTTGTTGGTGCGCGTACATGTCTCTTTGTCCGTCCGTTTGTGTCTTTGATGGAGTTTGACACTAATGAGATGGAGTCCTCGAGGTAGTGACCTTGTTCATGAGGCGTCTCGAGGCCAGACGATCGTGTTTATGGCCTTGTGAAAAATTTTTCGAGTCCTTGTTTATGGCCTTAAATCCAAAATCTTAAATAGTGTCACTTACTGTCACTTGATAAATCATAAAGTTCTGTTAGTGTCATTTGATATCTGTCACTGCATTATTGCTTTGTAACTGTATGACGGATGCCAGACTTGTAATTTTATGGTAGCCCATCTTCGCAACGGGAATCAAGTCCTTGACTCAGG
>Ga0056115_1000387_pt1 | contig 20176 bp, 13 predicted proteins | sample WorMetOlspDAHAB1_FD_77007 | JGI IMG/M metagenome (GOLD analysis project Ga0056115, IMG submission 77007) | Marine gutless worms symbiont microbial communities from Max Planck institute for Marine Microbiology, Germany - Olavius sp. DAHAB.1 ...
GGGCTCAACCGCCTCAGCGTTATGTTCGTGAGGTAGTGTTCGTCCGGCCACGCGGGCGAGAAATCCGTTCTGAAGGTCAGGACAATGAGCATGGGCAGATTGTGCGCGCGTTTCAGCACAATGCGCTCCAACAACTCCATCGTCGTGGCATCGCTCCAGTGCAGATCTTCGACGATGAGTAATTCGGGCCTTTCGTGCGCGCGTTCGCAGATATACTGCTCGAGAACGTGAAACGTCCGCGTCTTTCGCACGTCGGGACTCAAGGCCTGGGAAGCCTCCTGTCCCTCGTGATTGATCGACAGAAGATCGAGGACCAGATCGACGTCGTCTTTCGAGCAGCGCGCGTGCCGGTTCAGGTGTGACGCTATCTTCTCGGCTTTTGCGCCGTCTGAGTCGTTCCGGTTAACCTCCGAATTCTTCAGAATGTCGTCCGTCAATGGGTGCAGGGTCGAGTTCTGGTAGTTGTCCGAGCAGAACAACTTGCGGCTTGAGAACCGCTCTTTTCGCGCTTTGATCTTCTGTTCGAAATGGCCCACGAGGCGGGACTTTCCGATTCCCGCCTCGCCGGAAACCAGGACTATCTGGCCTTTCCCCGTTGCGGCCTCTTCCCAGCAGCGCTCCAGGCGTTGGACATCGTCGTCCCGCGCTATCAGCGGCGTCAGATGCCTTCGGTTCTGAATCGCATGCGAGCGGCTTCTGACGGCGGACTCACCGACGATCTGCCACGCACGCACCGGTTTGGAAAACCCCTTCAAGTCCTTGGTGCCGAGGTCGCGGAATTCGAACAGGTCATGCAGGAGATCTCGGGTGCTTTCCGAGATGATGACCTCGCCAGGTTCGGCAACGGTCATCAACCGGGCGGCAAGATTTGGGGTCTGGCCAACGACGGCGTCACGCTCTTCCGTGCCTTCGCCGACGATGTCGCCCACCACGACGGTTCCCGTTGCGATGCCGATGCGGACCTCCAACCGCGGTCCGCTCAGTTCAGCCAGGCTTCGAACAATCTCCAGTCCAGCTCGGACCGAGTGCTCAACCTCATGCTCTTGCGCTTGCGGATAACCGAAGTACGCGATGATGCCATCGCCGATGTATCGCGCCACGAACCCGCCAAAGCGGTTGATTTCGCTGTTGCAGGTCTGACGAAATGTTGTCAGCAGGTCACGCAGTTCTTCAGGATCGAACTGCCCGGAAAGGGCTGTCGACCCCACCAGGTCGCACATCATGACGATCAGTTGCCGGCGTTCGGCCCTGGGAACGGTGGAGTCAGTGTGCCCTGTGGTGTGCGCCATCAGCTTCCAAAAAGACAGTTCACGGTACCGACGAGGGCGTTACCGGCACTGCGTCTCGCGGACGTCCAATCCAAAGCATTTTCAAAGGGTTGTGGCCGTTCCACGATGGCATCGCACATGGGGAATCCGCCTGGCGCCAGATTGCGATTGCATTCTATGTACAGGATGGAACAAAGTCACGATCCCCTCGCGCCTAATCGCACTCGAGCTGAAATTGGTCGAAAACCGTGCTGTGCCACCCTTAGAGCCAGTTGAGGCTGGAACAGAGGAATTTGTTCCGCTGTATGACAAGCTTCGGGGCCACGCTGAAGAAAAACCAGACAGTTTAGCAGTAATAGCGTCCCAGGCCCGCGCGCTCAGTTACAAAGAACTAATAGAGATCGTAGACAATACAGTAGCCAGCCTTCGCCGTCTGGGAGTTCGCCACGACGACAGGGTTGCGGTCGTTCTTCCCTCGGGGCCCGAACTGGCCTTGGCCATCATTTCTTTGGCCGCTGGCGCGGTCTGCGTTCCACTCAATCCAAAACTTGCGGATGACGACTGGCCTGGGCATTTCACCGACCTGAAGGTCAATGCGCTTCTCACAATTCCAGGGACCAACCGCGCGGCGGAGCGGGCCGCTGCAGAGCTGGACTTGCCGGTTTTCGCCCTAAGCCCGCTGCCAGGGGCGGGCGCGGGTGAGTTCCTGTTGGAGGGGCAAGGTCACGCCGAAGCCGCCGGGGATGAACTCCCGACACTGGAAAGCGATGCCTTCGTCTTGCCCACCTCAGGGACGACGTCGCGACCCAAGGCGGTTCCCTTGACGCATCGCAATCTCGGTCATTCCGCAGCCAACACGGCCAAGGCGTTGCGCCTGACCCGCGACGATAGGCTGTTGAGCGTGCTCCCGCTGCATCACGCGCACGGTCTCATATCGGGACTGATCTCCGCCATTTCCGCAGGGTCGAGCATCATCTGCATGCGCGGTTTCGATGCGAAGGCGTTCTTCGAGCACCTGCGTGCGTTTGAGCCGACCTGGTACACAGCCGTCCCGGCCATTCATCAGGCCATCTTGGACGAGGCAGCGAACCAGCAAGGCATTCTTCGCAATCACTCCCTTCGACTGGTCCGATCGGCATCGGCTTCCTTGCCCGAGCGGCGCCTGAAGGAGCTTGAACAGATTTTCGGCGTCCCCGTCATCGAGACATACGGGATGACCGAAGCGGCATCGCAGATCGCATCCAACCCGCTTCCCCCCGGCAAACGCAAACCCGGCTCCGTCGGTGTCGCCGCAGGGCCCGACGTCGCGATCCTGGATGAGGATGGCAAGCGGCGAGAACCGGGCGATCTGGGAGAAATCGCGCTGCGCGGCCCGAACATCACGCGTGGCTACGACGACCGGTCTTCCACGGCCATGCAGGTGCTGAAGAACGGCTGGTTTCGGACCGGCGATCTTGGCTATCTGGATGCGGAAGGGTACCTCTACATCGTCGGTCGCACGAAGGAACTCATCAATCGCGGGGGCGTGAAGATTGTCCCCAAGAAGATTGAGGATGTACTGCTTGACCATCCTGACGTCCTAGAAGCCGTTGCATTTGCCCAGCCGCATCCGCGCCTGGGCGAGGACGTCGCCGCGGTCGTGGTTTTGAGGTCGACGGCCCGTTTAAGCCCTCGAGACCTCCGCACGTTCGCACTCCAAAGCAATCGGCTCACGGAGTCGGAAATCCCTCGGCAGGTGATTGTCGTTGACGCGATTCCCAAAAGCGCGATCGGAAAGATCCAGCGAAGCAACATGGCAAGTCTTCTTGGGATTGCGGATCCGACCACGTCAGGTGCTGACCAGAAAGGCGACCACGCTGCACCCAGAACGGACACCGAAAGACGCCTTGCTGAGATCTGGGCCGAGGTCTTCGACCTGAAGGATGTCGGCAGAGAGGATGACTTCTTTGCGTTGGGTGGCGATTCCCTGTTGGCGGTTCAAATCGCAATCGCTGTGTCCGACGCATTCGGCGTCGCGCTGACACTGAGGACCTTCTTCGAGGCGCCGACGATATCCGAACTGGCCGCGCGAATCCTCGAAGGGCGCTCGGCGGCGACAGGGAACTTCGCGCTCACATCACTTGAAACCGAGCCGACGGCGGAAAGAACCGTTTCGATTTCGCAAGAGGGCATCCTGAAGCTGGAAGACAATCTCAAGGGCTTCCCGATATTCAATCTCCCCTTTGCGTTTCGGCTTGTCGGCGCGTTCGATCCAAAAGCGTTCGAGCGCGCATTAAAGGCGCTTATCTTCCGGAATGACATTCTTCGAACGGTTTTCAGGAAGGCGCAGGGCTCCTGGCAAGCCAAGCCATCGGATGCCATCAATACCCGGATCTCGATCGAGGACTGCAGGTTCATCGACGATGCGAACCGAATGGAGTTTGCCACGTCGCTTGCGGCCGATGGATCCTGGATCAACTTCGATCTGTCCAGATCCCCCGCTTTCCGATTGCGGTTGCTGAAGTTTGCGGACGACGACCACGTCCTGCTCTTGACCGTTCACCACATCATTGTGGACGGCTGGACCATGAAGATCCTGATGGAGGAGCTGTTCGGCCACTACGACGCGATCGTGCGTGGCGACAAGCCATCGTTGGCCAAACGACCGTTCCAGTTTTTCGACTTCGCGCGCTGGCAACGGCAGTGGTGTGAAAGCGATGCGGCCACGCAGCAGCTGGAATTCTGGAAAAACACGTTGCGCGACTGCACGTCGGTCTTTGCGGGCAGGCAAGATGCCAAAACTGCCAATCCAAGCTTCAGCACCGCGCGCGTTCCAATTGGTTTGTCCAGTGAGCTTATCCGCGGGATATCCGATCTGTGCCAGCACGAAAACAGCACGATTTTCGTCGCACTTCTTACGGGACTGAAGGCGCTCTTGCTGTCGATGACCGGACGGGGCGACATCTGCGTTGCAACGCCGATGGCCAATCGATCGAGGCCGAAAACCGATGACATGATCGGTCTGATCGAGAACACCGCCGTCATTCGAACATCGGTCTGGGGAAGTATGTCGTTTCGCGATGCAATGGCGAGCGTCCGCGACTCCGTTCTCGACGCCCACGCTCATCAGGAACTGCCCTTCGAGGTTCTTCTTCGAGAACTAAGCGGAACTGACGGGTTCGACGCTACTGCCATGACGGATGTGTATTTTTCAATTGTCAATCACTTCGATGCGGATTTGGTTTTTAAGGATTTGAGCGTTTCTCGAATTGAGAATTTCCAAGACGAGAACCAGCTCGTGCTGCCCGTTAACAGCGCGAGGTTCATGGTCATGCTGAAAGAGACGGACTCCGGTCTTGTGGGGTCATGCATCTATAAGGAAAACCATTTTGATTCCAATGCGATAGAAGCGCTTGTATCCAGCTACGTGCGTCTTCTCTCCCTTGCGGCCTCAGATCCGGACTGGACAATCGCAAGGCTTTCGGAAGAAGCCTGCTAGCATCGGGGCGGGTGCAATTGGTCGGTTCTTGATCGGATATGTCCGATTCACTTTCTTTCGAAGCTGTGTATCGGGAAGTAATACTACCGATTAAATGACCTGACCAAGAACTGGTGAATTGCACTGGTCGAATTGCTTTGATGGCTGAAAGATGACACAGAGGGCCAACTTGATTTCACTGGTGCCTTGGTGTACCGTTAAACGGCTTTTGGGATTCGAAACGGGGGGCAACGAAAATGGGTTTCTTGCCAGGACTGGACGTCGACCTTTCTTCCATGACCAACGAGGAGTTGGAGGCGCTGAGGAGGCACCTTGAGTTGGAGCATGCGAGGTCGAAATCGAGGCAACTGCACATCGAACAGCTTCTGGATAGGGTCAAGAAACGGCTAGCGCCTTAACGGCCACGTCCTGGTCTTAGACCGCCCAGAGATCGCTCTTTCCCGGTGCGACTGAGCGCCCTGCTTAGGGTCCTTTCGCATTTTCACAGGTTTGACGGAAACGTGGGGCCGTCGTCCGTGCCGCAATCCCGACCTGCAGGTGTATGGCCTGATGCCCCTGTCGCGTCAGTGTTCGTCAGGCCCTTTGAACAGCGCTGTTGAAAGATAACGCTCGGCGAAACTCGGCAGAACCGTGACGACGGTCTTGCTGTGCATTCCTGCGCGTGCGGCATACCTCAATGCGCAGGCAAGCGCGGCACCGGAGGAAATGCCCGCGGGGACCCCCTCCAAGACGGCGAGCTTTCGAGCGGTTTGGATCGCCTCCGTTTCGCTCGCAAGCATGACCTCGTCGATGATATCCACGTTCAGGGCATCTGGAACAAACCCTGTACCGATACCTTGAATGCCATGCGGAAACGGCACGCCGCCCGACAGGACCGGACTGTTTTCCGGCTCCACGGCCACGATCCGGACATCGGGCTTTCGCTGTTTCAGCACTTCGCCAACGCCCGTCAGCGTGCCGCCGGTGCCCACGCCCAGCACCACCGCATCGACCGTGCCGCCGGTGTCGTTCCAGATTTCCTCTGCGGTCGTCCGGCGATGGACTTCGGGGTTCGCAGGATTTCCGTACTGCCAGGGCATTACGGCGTTGTCGGTGAGGGCGACGATCTCGTTGGCCTTCTCGATCGTGCCGCGAATTCCGTCCTTGGCGGGTGTCAGCACAAGCTCCGCCCCGAAGAACTCCATCAGCTTGCGTCGCTCGATCGAGAAGCCGTCCGGCATCGTCAGGATGCATCTGAGACCCTTGGCGGCACAAACGAAGGCGAGCCCGATCCCGGTATTTCCGGCGGTGGGTTCGACGATGACGCTGTCGGGCCGGACGATGCCCTCGGCCTCCATCGCCTCGATCATGGCAACCGCGATGCGGTCCTTGACGCTTGCGACCGGATTGAAGAACTCCAGCTTGACCAGGACGTCTGCGAGACAGCCCGCGTCCTGTGCCAAGGCGTTGATCCGGACCATCGGGGTGTTTCCAATGGTCTCAAGCAGACTGTCATAAACCCTGCCGCGACCGGGCTTGTCAAAAACCAGTTCTTTCTTGCCCTGCCTGTGCATCGGAGCGTCTCCCGGGGGCCCGTTCCGCCATGGACGGCCGGGTGTCAGGGTAAGCCATGTGCGACCCAAGTTCGGCACAAAACCGACGATCCCTCCGGTAATGAAGTCCTTAAGTCAAAACTCGGCGTCGCGGTCGGTTGGCATCGGGGAAGCGCGTGCCTTGTCGCGTTCCTTGACCTTGCTTGGCGCTTGCGTTGAATCTGCGCTCCATCTTTTGCTCGGGCAGGCGCCCCGGTTGACGTTTAGGGAACGTTCGCGTGTTTCGACCAGATCGGGACCGATAGGGTGAGATCAGGATGGCAAACGGGATGACTTGGGCGGAAAAACGCCTGGCAACATACGGCACCCTTGCACCCGGGCGGGTCAATAATCACCAGCTTGCGGACCTGGACGGGTTCTGGCGGCAGGGCACGGTGAAAGGCCGCCTTGTCGATGCCGGATGGGGCGCGAAGCTCGGTTGTCCCGGGTTGATCCTGGATTCTTCGGGACAGCTCGTCGAGGTTCACGTATTCGAGTCGTCGGATCTTCCACGGCATTGGCAGCGTCTCGACGCCTTCGAAGGTGCCGGCTATCTCAGGGTGGTCACGCAGGTTCGTAGCGACGGCAGCGACCTGGCCGCTTCGATCTATGTGATCGCGTCCTGACCTAAGCCGCAGCCGACAACGTGATCAGCGTGATCTCCGATGGTGCGCCGAACCGTTTCGGGGGGCCCCAGTAGCCCGTTCCCCGGCTGGTATAGACCCAAAGATCGCCCAGGCGGCGCAGGCCCGCCGTGAAGGGCTGCTGCATGCGCACGAAGTGGTTCCAGGGCCAGAACTGGCCGCCGTGGGTATGGCCGGAAAGCTGGAGGTCGAAGCCGGCCTCGGCCGCCGCATGGGCCGAACGCGGCTGGTGGGCCAGCAGGATCTTCGGAGAACCGTTCGGGCTTCCATCAAGGGCGGTTTTGGGGTCGCTGTCATGGGACGTATGAACCCGGGCCGCGCTGTAGTCGTTGATGCCGGCGATGACCAGTTTGGACCCGTTGTGTCCGATAACGACGTGTTCGTTGAGAAGTGGACGCAGCCCGAGGCGCCGGAACTCGTCAATCCACTCATCGGCGCCCGAATAGTATTCGTGGTTGCCGGTGACGATGTAGCTTCCATACCGGGCTTTGAGGTCCGCCAGCGGCGCCGTGTCCCCGTTGAGCTGATCGACGCGCCCGTCCACCACGTCGCCGGTGATGGCGACCACATCGGCGTTGAGCGTGTTCACGCGGTCGACGATACCGCGCACATAGTCGCCCTTGATCGTGGGGCCTACGTGAATGTCGGTGATCTGGGCGATCGTGAAGCCGTCCAGCGACTTTGGAAGCTTGGTAAGCGGGACCGTGACCTGAACGACCTTCGCGACGCGTCGGGCGTTGAAGAAGCCGATCAGCGTGACCAGGACCGATGCCGCCAGGACGAAAAGCGCGCTTGTCTGGGACCAGTCGGGCCTTTGCGAGACCAAGAGGACGATGTCGCGCAGCACGGTGAAAATGAACAGTGACGAGAACCAGCCCATGGTGAGCGAACCGGCCCAGGTCAGCCGGTCGACGAAGCCCTGGTTGTTGAAGAAAAGACGGGCAAGGGTCCCGTAGGGGATCAGGAACGTGGAAACGACCAGTGCACAGATCGCCAGCGCCGTCGGGACAGGCCCGATGGGCAAGTCGGGCAACAGGCTCCAGCCCACATACACGTGAACGGGCGCAAAGATCAGCAGCACCCGGAACGCGAACTTGCGAATGCGGGTCCTTTTTCTTTCGACCACTACATCGGTGCGGTCGCTCACGCTGGCCACGCTGCTGTCTCCTGTGAGCCTGTGGAACGCATTGGACGGTCAGCCGCCCAGGTTCAGGACTTAGATGGAGCCCTGCGGGAGAATTGCCAGATCCAAATGGTGCAGGCCTGGTGTCCGCAATTGGGATCCGGGCCGGCGTTGCGGTAAGGGCTACGCGTGCGCCTTGTCCCCTTGCGCAAGTAACACTCCCGCGCCCATAGTGCCCTGAAACGGGGAGGCGGGAACCGACACATGGATGTGACGATCAGAAAACCGGTGTCCCGCGACGAGGCAGGCTGGCGGCGCCTGTTTGCCGCCTATCAGAAATTCTATCGCGCGGACCTGCCGTCCGGGACGGTGGATGTCACCTGGCAACGCATTCTCGACCCCGGCGCGGACCTGGAAGCCCTTGTCGCCGAAACTGACCGGGAACTGGTCGGCATCACCAACTACGTCTTCCACAGTTCGACCTGGAGCGACCTCCCCGCCTGTTATCTGGAGGATCTCTTCGTCGATCCCGCCATGCGGGGCGGCGGCGTCGCGCGAAAACTGATCGACGGCGTCGAGGCCGCGGCTCGCAAACGGGACGCGTTCCGGCTCTATTGGCACACCCAGGAGTACAACGGCGCGGCCCGCTCGCTCTACGACACGATCGTCCCGCGCTCGTCCTTTATCATGTATCGAAAGCTCCTGTGATCTGCGCCCCCGCTATTCCGCTGCCGCCGGCGCGGCCTCCGGCGTCGGCAGACGTTTCGGCAGGATCGCCACCGCGGCCAAGATGACAACGGCCGCACCGGCCAGCAGCCGGAACAGCGTGTCGAACCCCCAGTTCTGGTAGACGAACGCGATCAGGGGCAGGGTGGTCGCCAGCACGGTGAAGGCGACGACATACCGGACGCCGTAGATGCGGGCCCGATAGGCGCCGCTGGCGGTCTTGCCGATCATGAAGTCGTTGATCGGGATCTGGCCGAAGGCCCCCAGCATGAAGCCCAGCGCAACGGCCAGCGCCGGCCCGTCGGTTAGGCCGGGCATCGCGGAAAAGAACAGCAGTTGAATTGTCGCGACGACCATGAACACCCGGCGCGGGCCGAATCGGTCGAGCATGGTGCCGACCACGAGCTGGGCGATTGATGCGACCGCGAACACCAAGAAGGCCAGCGTGCCGATCGCTGTCGCCACGTCGGCCTGACCGTGTGTGGAAAGCGCATCGGCCCATTGCGAGAGCGACGCCGCCAATCCCTGCAGGCGCTCGTCGAAGATTTTGGGCAAAGCGAAGGTGGTCGCCTGGAAGATGACCGAGGACACGGCGGTCGTCAGGAAGACGATCGCCGAGACCCGGATCAGCAGCACCCGGTAGGCAGGCGATCCCTTCTCTTGTTGGCCGCGCGGGGCCGCCGGCGTTTTGCGTTCCGCATGTATGCCTTGCCAGCGCAGCGCCATGTAGACGAACCCCACCGCGACGGAGAACAGGCCCGGCAGGACGAACGCCATGCGCCACCCGCCATGGTCGATCAGGAACCCTGTGATCAGCGCCGCGCTGGCGACGCCCAGATTGCCCCAAACGCCGTTGGCGGCAATCCGCATGCCGGTGTTGCGCCATTTGGTGGTGACGATGGCAAGGCCCACGGGGTGATAGATTGCCGCGAACATGCCGATCACGAACAGCCCGATGCCGATCTGCAGGGGCGACTGCGCGTATCCCGTGGCAATCGAGGCCAGGCCGATACCGATGAAGAAGACGCACATCATGCCGTCGCGGGTCCACTTGTCGGCAAGCCAGCCGGCCGGCAGCGCGAAGACACCGAAGGCGAAGAAACCGGGCGTCGCGTAGGCCAGCAGTTCCGCATAACCCACGCCCCATTCCCGCGAAAGCGCCAGGGCGGCGACCGTCGCAAAGATCAAGGTGAACAGGTGGTCCAGAAAATGCCCGATGTTCAAGAGCAGGAAATAAGAACGGTCCCGAACCATCCGCGAGAACCCCTAGATCCAATGACGCGCCCGCACCCGATCGGCGGAAGATCGTCGAACGATTGCCGCCAGACTACGCCCGGCGCAGACAGGCTGTCGCGCCAATTCTCGCCATTGCAAGTGAAAGAGGCCGCCCCGTTGGGGCGGCCTCCTTGGCGCAGCGCAGGCTGCGGCGTGCGGCTAGTAGCGGTAGGGCGGGCCCGCCTTGCGCATCACCTCGTTGTATTCGCGCAGGATCGCGACGACCTTTGCGCTGCGCGGGCTCTCCTGGGCAACCTCGTCCCAGAACTTGATCGCCTCGTCTTCCACGACCTTCCATTCCTCGTTCGGGATGGAGGTGAGCTGCATCTTGGTGCCTTGGGTGCGCAGATGCGCTTCGCCGCCCCAGTACCAGTGCTGGCGATAGTAGTGCGAGCTGTCCATGCACAGCCGGAACAGTTCCTGCAGGTGCGCCGGCACGGCCTCCCATTTCTCGGTGTTGGCGAAGTACGACCCGCACCAGGCGCCCGAGATGTTGTTGGTCAGGAAGTAGTTGGTCACGTCTGCCCATCCGACCGTGTAGTCCTCGGTGATGCCCGACCAGGCGATGCCGTCCAGCTCGCCGGTCTGGACGGCCACTTCGATGTCCTCCCAGGGCAGGCTGACGGGCACCACGCCGAAGCGGGACAGGAACCGGCCGGCGGTGGGGAAGGTGAAGACCCGCTTGCCCTTTAGGTCCTCCAGGCTCTTGATCGGGTCGACCGTGGCGAAATGGCAGGGGTCCCAGGCGCCGGCGCTCAGCCAGGTGACGTTCTCCACCTCGCCATAGGCCTCTTCCCAGATCTCCTTCAGGCCGTACTGGTTGAACAGCACCGGCACGTCCAGGGAATAGCGCGTCCCGAACGGGAAATAGCCGCCGAAGACAGAGACGTCTACGGGCGCGGCAATGGAATCGTCGTCGCTTTGGACCGCGTCGATGGTCCCGCGCTGCATTGCGCGGAACAGCTCGCCGGTTGGCACCAGCTGGTCGGAGAAATAGAGCTCGATCTCCATTTCGCCGTTGGCGACCTTGTTGAAGGAATCGATCGATGGCTTGATCACATGTTCGGCCAGCGCCGGGCCCGCATAGGTCTGCAGCCGCCATTTGATCGGGGTCTGCGCCTTGACATAGGGCGCGCTGAGGGTCGATGCCCCGACAGCGGCCGTGGTCGCAACGCCTGCTTTCTTGAGGAATTCACGTCTGTTCTTCATTATTCGGCACTCCCTCTTCTGGTTTTTCTGAGGTCAATTGCCCGCCGGCACCGGGCCGGCGAGGTCGGTTCGCCATGGGCCACGCTCACTTTCCATAGTAAAACTCGGGCAGCCAAAGGGCGATTTCGGGGAACAGCATGACGATGGCCAGACCCGCGATCATCACCGCCACGAACGGGATGATCGACCGGTAAATGTCCGCCAGCGACACCTCCGGCGGCGCCATCGCGCGCATCAGGAACAGGTTGTAGCCGAAGGGCGGCGTCATGTAGGCGACCTGGCAGGTGATGGTGTAAAGCACGCCGTACCAGATCAGGTCGAAGCCCAGCGCCCCCACCAGCGGCACGTACAAGGGTGCGACGATCACCAGCATGGCGGTGTCGTCCAGGAAGGTTCCCATCAACAGGTATGAAAGCTGCATCATGATCAGGATCTGCCAGGGACCAAGCCCCAGCCGGTCGACGAAGAAACCCTCGATCGCCTTGACCGCGCCCAGCCCGTCGAACACCGCGCCGAAACACAGCGCCGCCAGAATGATCCACATGAACATGCAGCTCACCGCCAGCGTTTTGCGGACCGTGTCCTCCAGGACCTGCCTGGTCAGGCGCCGCTTGATGATGGCGGCCAGGGTCGCGGAGACCGCGCCGACGGCGGAGCTTTCCACCAGGCTGGTGTAGCCCATCAGGAACAGCCCGGTCATCGCGAAGAAGATCAGGAACGGCAGCACGCCGGCCCGCAACAGCCTGATCTTCTCGCCCCAGGGGACGCTTCGTTCGTCCTTCGACAGCGCCGGCCCCAGGTTCGGCTGCAGTCGGCAGCGGATCACGATATAGACGATGAACAGGCTGGCCATCAGCAGGCCGGGGAACACGCCGGCCAGCCACAGTTGCCCGACCGGCTGGCGGGCGATCATCCCGTACAGAACCAGCACCACGCTAGGCGGCACCAGGATGCCCAGAGAGCTGCCGGCCTGGATGACGCCGGTCACCATTATCTTGTCGTAGCCCCGGCGCAGCAGCTCGGGCAGGGCGATGCTGGCGCCGATCGCCATGCCGGCAACGCTGAGGCCGTTCATGGCCGAGATGACGACCATCAGGCCGATCGTGCCAATGGCCAGCCCGCCGTTGAGCGGCCCGAACCAGACATGGAACATGCGGTAGAGATCGTCGGCAATGCCCGACTCCGACAGCATGTAACCCATGTAGATAAACATCGGCAGCGTCAGCAGCGGGTACCATTTCATCAGTTTGATGGCGGCACTGAAGGCCATCTCCGACCCGCCGTCGCCCCATAGCAGCAGGGCGGAAATCACAGCGACGAAGCCAATCGCGGCAAACACCCGCTGCCCCGTCAGCAGCATCACCATCATTGACGAGAACATCAAAAGGGCGATGAGCTCGTAGCTCATGTGAGCTCGACCCCGCGCAGCTTGGCGATGTCCTTGAACAGGGCGGCAACGGCCTGCAGCAGGATCAGCAAGACGCCAACGCACATCACGATCTTGATGGGCGCCATGTATGGCCGCCAGGCGGAGTAACTCCGCTCGCCGTACTCCAGCGCGTATTGTGTGCTGGAGAGGCCGCCATACAGCAGGAAGACCAGATAGAAGATCAGGAAGATAACCGTGAACGCGTCCACCCAGGCCCTGGTGCGGTCCGACCACCGGCCGTACAGCAGATCCATGCGCACATGACCGTCCAGCTGCATCGAATAGCCGCCGCCGAGAAGGTAGTAGGCGACCATCGCGAACTGGGCCATTTCCAGGGTCCAAAGCGACGGCAGGAAGAAGGTCTTCGAGATGGACGAATAGAAAAGGATGCCCATCATCACGAAGACAAGGTACATGGCGAACCGGCCGACCCACCTGTTCATGCGGTCCACGAAGCGCACATAGGTCTTTATGGCATTCGGCACGTCGCTTTCCCCAATTCGGCCACCCTTTCAAACCGCCTCAAGCCGGTCCCCGGTCGCACGCACCGTGCGACCGATCGTTCTTCGATGTCCCGGGAAAGTGCAGCGCAGGTTATCGGCAGAGTTCGCACCCGTTCTTTTTTTGTAACGTTAGCCGCATTGGCACGCCCGGTCGAGTGCCATGCAAGGCGCGGTCGGCGGACTGCGGCTGCAACCCTTTCGGGCAGAAATGCTTCTTTAGAGGGTCGTCTTCCAGCAAGGTGGCTGTAAGCGTCCGAAACGGCTAGGATATTGCCAGCGAAGGGGACACCCGGTCGCCCCGGCCCGTATTCCGCCCGTGTTTGTGCGGTTGTCAGGGAAAGGGACGCCGCGGTGCGAAGGGTAACAAGAAAATGAAACCATCGATGTTCGACCGCTACGGCGGATTCGCGTCGGTCCACAAGCTTGTCTTCAGTTTCTACGACAAGATGCTCGATTCCGACATCGTCGCCCCTTTTTTCGAGAACACCGACATGGCCAGGCTGGTGGATCACCAGACCAAATTCGTGTCGCAGGTCATGGGCGGCCCGGTCACCTACACCAACGAGGTCCTGGACCAGGTGCACCGGCGTCTGAAGATCGATCAGAAAGCCTTCGACGAGATGGCGCGCCTGTTGGAAGAGACGCTGCATGAAGGCGGCGTGGAGAGCGCCGACGTCAAGAAAATCATGGCCGATATCAAGAGCCGGCAGCCTTACATCGTGACGGTGTCCTGACGCACATGCCTGCCAGACGATGATCATCGACGACTTCAACAAGAAGCTCTTGGAAACCGTCGGCGTCGGACTGGTGATCGCCAGCTATCCCGATCTTTCGGTGGTGTTCAGAAACCACCATGTCGCCGAGTGGTTTCCGGGATTGGCCGACCCGGCGGGCCGGCTGGACGAGACGATTCCCGGACTGGACTGCAACGCCCTGCTGGCTGCGCTGAACGCCGGCGAAGCCTACGCGGAAAGCCTGGAAACGAAGGTCAGGCGCCGCACGGTGTCGCTGAACGTGGCCGCGACGCGCACGGGGCACGGGGATTCAAGCTGGATCATCATCGAACTTCAGAACGTCACCAAGATGAAGGAGCTTGAATACATGATCTCGTCCTACTCCCAGATGGTCGAGCGGCAGAACCGTTCGCTGGAAAAGGAGAAGGAACGGGCCGAGAAGCTGCTTTTGAACATCATGCCGGAATCCGTCTACAAGGAGTTGAAGACCTTCGGCGTCACCACGCCTCAGCGTTACGACGATGCGTCGATCCTGATGCTGGATTTCGTCGGTTTTACCCAACTTTCCATGACCCAGGATCCGGTCAGCCTGGTCACCGAGCTAAACGACATCTTTACTGCCTTCGACAGGATCGCCGAGCAGCAGGGGTGCGAGCGGATCAAGACCATCGGCGATGCCTATGTTGCGGTTGCGGGGTTGCCCGATCCTGCGCCCGACCACGCCATCTCCATTGCGCGTGTCGCCCTGATGTTCGTGCGCTACCTCAAGCGTCGCAACCAGACCCACCACCCGCAATGGCACTGCCGGGTAGGCATCGCGCCGGGCCCGGTGATCGGCTCCGTCGTCGGCATCCAGAAATACGTCTACGACATCTTCGGCCCCGGCATAAACCTGGCCTCCCGGCTGGAAGCCCTGTGCAATCCCATGGAGATCGTGCTCAGCGAGGAAATGTACGGCCTGTTGCGGGACTCCTTCGCGATGGAACCGATGGGGGAGGCGGAGATCCGCGGTTTCGGGACCAAGCAGGTCTATCGCCTGATCGGAGACGACGAACTTTCCGTCAGCCTGGAGACGCCGCGCTGAGGCGCAGCGCACCTCGCTAGGGCCATTGAGCGCCGCGGCGATTCAGAAATACCGAATACAAAGAGGTCGTGCCGCAAATGAACAGACGGTTCTTTTTAATTCCGCCGAACGTCACGTTTGCGACCACCTCCGGTATCAGGATCTTGCCCACTAACGTGCCGTCATTCAGGTAGCAATGCACGCCGTCGCCCGCACTGGTCCAGATGTGACCGTCGGTGTCGCAGCGAAACCCGTCGAAAAGGCCGGTATCGCACTCCGCGAAGACGCGGCTGCCTGACAGCGTCCGGCCGTCGTCGCCGACGTCGAATGCGCGGATATGGCGCGGCCTGTCCTCGCCGTGGGAATAGCCGCTGTCGGCCACATAGAACGTCTTCTCGTCAGGGGAGAAGGCCAGGCCGTTCGGCTTGTCGAAATCGTCAGCGGCGATGGTGACCTCGCCGGTATCGGGATCGCAGCGATAAACGTTGTTCGCGCCGATCTCGCTTTCGGCCTGGTCCCCCTCGTATTCGGACAGAATGCCGTATGGCGGATCGGTGAACCAGACCGAACCGTCGGACTTCACGACCACGTCGTTGGGCGAATTGAGGCGTTTGCCTTCGAACCGGTCCGCAAGGACAGTGATCGTGCCGTCCGGCTCGGTCCGTGTGACCCGGCGCATGCGGTGTTCGCACGAGACCAGCCGGCCCTGGCGGTCGAGGGTGTGACCGTTGGTGTTGTTAGACGGGGCGCGGAAGACGCTGACGCTGCCATCGGTTTCGTCCCATCGCATCATGCGGTTGTTCGGGATGTCACTCCACAAAAGGTAGCGTCCGGCGCCGAAATAGACCGGCCCTTCCGACCAGCGCATCCCGGTGGCCAGCGTCTCCACATGGACGTTGCCCAGGACGAACGCCCTGAAGCGCGGGTCGATGATTTGGAACCAGTCGGTCAGCATGGATTTCCCCCTATTCGGATGACGCTTTCGCCCGTGCGGCATCCGCGACGTCGTCGATCAGTTCTTTGTATATTTCCTGCACGGATTGTGCGGTCGCTTCCATCCGGGCGGGCAGGTCGTCGAATGATGGCACCTCGCCGACCTCGGCCAGCGTGCGTTTGAGACCGACCGGGGCCGCGTCGGCGTCGAACTTTCCTTCCACGGTCAGGCGCTTGAATGCCTGCAGCCGGTGCCAGAACCGCAAGGCGTCTTGCAGCGACCTGCAGGTCTGGTCGTCCAGGACCTTGGCCGCGGCGAGGTTATCCAGAGTCGCCGCGGTGTTTGCGGCGGCCAGCCCGGAATGGCGATGGCTGTGCTCCAGGGTGAGCGTCTGGGAGATGAAATCCAGGTCGAACAGCCCGCCGCGGCGGTGCTTGATGTTCCAGGGGTCCGAGCCCGGGTGTTCCTTTTCGATGCGCCGGCGCATGTCGGCGATGTCCACATACAGCTTGCCGCGGTCCCTGTCGCGCGCAAGCACCGTCTCGATGATCGTCTCGATCTCCTGTCGCATGGCGGGGGGACCGCAGACCGCCCGCGCGCGCGTCAGCGCCATATGTTCCCACGTCCACGCGTCCGTTTCGTAGTATTTGAGAAAGCCCTCCAGCGGCACCGCCACGGGGCCGGCGTTGCCGGCCGGCCGCAACCGCGTGTCGACTTCGTAGAGGGCGCCTTCCGGGGTCAGTGTCGTCAGCGCGGTGATAATCCGCTGGACCAGTCGGTTGTAATAGACGCTGGCCCCCAGCGGCTTTTCGCCGTCGGACTGGGCGTCGTCCGACCCGCGCCAGTAGAGGAACACCAAGTCCAGGTCGGATTCCGGCAACAGCTCCCGGCCGCCCAGTTTGCCAAACGCCAAGACCGTCAGCCCGCCGCCGTCGACCCGCCCGTGTGCTTCGGCGAAGCTGCGTTCGACCTCTTCCACCAGCACGGAAATCGCCGTGTCGGCGACATTCGACAGCCACCGCTCCACCGCTGCGACATCGAACCGGCCATGCAGGACCTGCAGGCCGATCCGGAACTTGTGATCGCCCACCCAGCGCCGCGTGATGTCCAGGCAGTCCTGATAGTCCTTGGCTTGCTTCAGTGCCTCGTCCAGTTCCGCGCGCAGTTCCGCCGGATCCGTCCAGGTTTCAGTCAGCGGTTCGGTCAGCACGGCTTCCAGCAAAGAGGGCTTGCGGCTCAGCCATTGCGCCATGCGCGGGGCGTTGCCCATGATCTCCGCAACTAGGTCAAGCAGCGGCGGATTGGCGTGGAACAGCGAAAACAGCTGCACGCCCGAGGGCAGGCCGCTCAGGAAACGGTCGAACCGGACCAGGGCCTCGTCGGGTTTCGTGGTGTGGGCGAACGCGCCCAGCAACCGGGGCATGAGTTCCGTCAGGATCTGGCGCGATCGCTCGGACCGGGTCGCGCGGTAGCGCGCTGCATGCCAGGCCCGGATCAACGCGGAAACCCGGGCCGCATCCTCGAATCCCATCTCCTGCAAGGTCTCCACCGTGTCGGGGTGGTCGTCGGTGCCGGTGAAGACCAGGGCGCGATCGCCGCCAAGCGGGCGTTCATCGGCGAAAAGCACGGCGAACCTGCGATCCACGGTCTGCATGATCCGAATCAGCGTGTTCCGGAATTCTTCTGTATCGGCATGGGCCAGGAAGGCCGCCAGGTGGTCGACGCCCTCGGCGGTGTTGGGGATGCGCTGCGTCTGCTTGTCTTCCGTCATCTGCAGGCGATGTTCGACCCGACGCAGGTAGTCGTAGGCCTGGGACAGTTCATCGGCGGCATCCGGGTCGACATGGCCAAGGACGGTTAGTTCCTTCAGCGCCGCCAGCGTTCCGCGCAGCCGCAGCGAAGGCTGCCGTCCCCCCCAGATCAGCTGCTGGGTCTGGGTGTACAGCTCGATCTCGCGAATGCCGCCGCGGCCGACCTTCACGTCGTGCCCCTCTACCGAGATCTTCGTACCGCCGCGGTGCGCCGCGATTTGCCGCTTGATCGAATGGATGTCCTGGATCGCCGCGAAATCCAGGCTCTTTCGCCACATGAACGGGCGGATCATCTCCAGGAATTCGTGTCCCAGCCCGATGTCGCCGGCGACGGGTCGCGCCTTGATCATGGCGGCGCGTTCCCAGTTCTGGCCCATGCTCTCGTAGTAGGACAGCGCGGCGGGCAGAGCGACTGCAGGCGGCGTCGCGCCGGGGTCGGGGCGCAGCCGCAGGTCCATGCGAAAGACATAACCGTCCGCGGTGCGCTCTTCCAGGATGCGGATCAGCTGGCGGGTGGCGCGCACGCAGGCCCCGCGCAGTCCGTCCCGGTCCGGGGCGCGCATGCCGTCTGGGTCGTACAGCACGATGATGTCGATATCGCTGGAATAGTTAAGCTCCATGGCCCCCAGCTTGCCCATTCCCAGGACTGTAAGGCCAGCATTCAGGCAGGGCTGTTCCGAGTCGGCTGGCTCGATATGGCCGGCGGCCGCCATGTCGCGCAGGACCGCCTCGACGCCCAGATCCAGCGCCAGATCCGCAAATCGCGACAGAGCCCCCGTGACCTTGCCCAGGTCCCAGAAATCTGCGATATCGGCAACTGCGACAGCCAAGGCGACGCGCTGCTTTGCTTTGCGAAGGCCGGCCATCAGCGATTCGGTGCCGATTGCGCCTGACAGCGTGCCGCGGGCCTCGGCGACAACGTCGTCGAATACCTGATCCGGACCGCGCATAATAATGTTGCGAAAGATGTGCGGCTCGCGCAGAACGCTCTGTGTAAGGTAGGGGCTGTTAGCAAACAGAGCTTTTGTGAGCGCCAGAACCGACTCCTCTTGCTGCATGAATTGGTCGAAGTCGGCCAATTCGGGGTCGTTTTCTGCCAGCCGTTGCCAGCGCTCCATTCCCCGACCCAGCCTTTCGGCGTCGAAGGGGAGTGGAAGCTGAGCCTGGTTTAGAGAATGAACGAGATTCGCCATCAGGAGGGACCTGCCTCTTCCCGCAACGTGACGCAGCCGCAGGACGAGGTCAAGGCGAAGCCGGGACGGCGCAAGACGTCCGTCCCGGGGCACGCGCTTGTCCTCACTCTGGAGCTTGTCGCCGGGCTGCTGGTCGGGCTTGCGATCCTTGCAGGCGCGGCCGTTTGGCGTTTGAGCAGTGGGCCGGTCTCGTTGAAATTCATGACGCCGCTGCTGGAACAGGCGGTAAACGACGAGGTGCAGGACTATCGTCTCAAGATCGGCGAGACCGTCCTGACCTGGGCCGGATGGGAGCGGGCGGTCGATATCCTGACAAAGGATGTCCAGATCTACGGCGACGCCTCGACGCCGATCGTGACCCTGCCCGAGGCGTCCATCACCCTGTCGCTGCGGGCTCTCATGAACGGACAGATTGCGGCGACATCCGTCGACGTCATGTCGCCGGCGGTGGTATTGTCGCGCGACACCGACGGAACCTTCTCCTTCGGCTTCGGTGGAGACGCGCCGGATGGCGACGCTGGCGAGGCCCCCAACTTTTCCCTGCTGGATTTCTTTGACCTTCTGGATCCCGCGGCGCGCACGGGAGAACTGTCGTTCCTCAGAAGGCTGTCCGTCCTTGGGGCCAGGGTCGCCATCAACGACCGTTTGACCGACACGCGCCTGGTCGCGCGCAACTCCGATCTGGTCCTGCTCAGCGACGGCATCGGGACCCGCGGCACCTTGTCCTCGACTTTGGATCTGCCGGATGGCCAAACCCGTCTCAGCGGCGGATTGAACTACGTCGAAGGCGACGACGCCTTTTCGATCACCGTAAGGTTTGCGGAGCTTTCGCCCGAGATCGTGGCCCGCGCCATTCCGGAACTGGACATCGTGGCGCGATTCAAGGACCGGCTTTCCGGCGCCATCGGGGGGCGGATTGGCCTCGACGGCACCGCGGAATCGGCGACTTTCGATCTTCGTGCGGCGCCGGGGCGGGTCGCCGGCAGTTTCAGGGTCGGCGAAGACGAAACCCTGATTGCGCAATTGAGGTTCGACCGGCTCAATCTTCCCCAACTGGCGCAAGCCATTCCCGAACTGGCCAATCTGAGCGGCATCGGCATGCCGATCAACGGGTCTGCGACGGTTGTGGGGTCGACCGACGGGACTTTACAGAGCCTTGATTTTGCCATCAACGGCGGCGCCGGCACGCTCACCTTGCCGGTCTTCTATCAGGAA
>Ga0056115_1000391_pt1 | contig 20110 bp, 16 predicted proteins | sample WorMetOlspDAHAB1_FD_77007 | JGI IMG/M metagenome (GOLD analysis project Ga0056115, IMG submission 77007) | Marine gutless worms symbiont microbial communities from Max Planck institute for Marine Microbiology, Germany - Olavius sp. DAHAB.1 ...
GGAAATCTTTCTCTCAGTTGATCTGTATTCATAATATCTTCCTCCTTTGTTAGGGAAGATATTACCAGATGCTTGTGACAGATCCGGTCACAGTTTAGCCTTTTTATTGTATATAGATCCGCCCACGAATTATATTTACGATTGCACAAAATCAGCCGATTTGACCCCTTTGCGTTTTCGTTCCGCCAGGACACCGTCGAGCCAATCCGGGTCCATTTCCGGTACTGATGAGAGCAAAAGGTCCGTATACTCATGGTGAGGCGGCGTAAGAATATCTTTCTTCACGCCCTGTTCGACAATTTTACCCTGCAGCATGACGACAATCTCATCGGATATGGCCTTGACCGTTGCCAGATCATGAGTGATAAAAAGATACGATACGCTTAATTCATTTTGCAGATCCTGCAGCAGCTTCAAAATCTCTTCGGCAACGAGTTGATCCAGGGCAGAAGTCACTTCATCGCAGATAATCATCTCGGGCTTGGCCGCCAGGGCGCGGGCGATGCAGACCCGCTGCTTTTCACCCCCGGAAAGTTCCCCGGGATATCGATCTATATATTTCTTTGGCGATAATTCGATTTTTTCCAGCAATTCTATGATCCTGTCATTCTTTTCCTTGCCCTTCATGCCAAAATAAAATGTGAGAGGACGCCCGATGACATCTCTGACCCTCTGCCTGGGATTGAGGGCTGTGTCCGGCATCTGATAAATCATTTGCATTATCCTGAGTGATTCAAGTTTGCGTGATTTTAAAGCCGGCGGCAGTTCCTCGTCGCCATAGATGACCCTGCCTTCAAGCGGCGGAAGCAGACCGGTTATCACCCGTGCCAGCGTACTTTTGCCGCTGCCGGATTCGCCGACCAATGCCACGGTCCGGCCACGTCTGATTTTAAGGTCAATATTTTCAAGCACCTTTTCCGTTTCTTTTCCGCTGTAGCTGGCTGACACATTTTCAACTTCCAGGACGATATCATGTTCCGTGGCGGACAGGTCCCGGTCCTCCCTGAGTGTGCGGACCGAAAGCAATGCCCTGGTATAATCCTCTTTGGGGCTGGTCATCAGTTCCGCGGCTTTATTTCCTTCGACCAGATCACCGTATCGCAGGACCATGATGCGGTCGGCCAATTGAGCTACCACGGCCAGGTCGTGGGTAATATAGATGGCTGCCGTGTTAAATTCCCGGGTTATTTTTTTGATGGCGGCCAGAACTTCGATCTGGGTTGTAACATCCAGCGCTGTCGTCGGTTCATCAAAGATGATGAGATCCGGTGTGCAGGCCATCGCCATGGCCACCATGGCGCGCTGCAGTTGTCCGCCGGAGACCTGGTGGGGATAGCGGTAACCGATGCCTTCAGGATCCGGCAGCAGCAGACGTCGGTAAATGTCCACGGCTTTTTCTTCCGCTTTCTGAAAATTCATCAGACTATGCCGAATCGGGGCTTCCGCATACTGTTTTATCAGCCGATGCGCCGGATTAAACGAGGCGGCGGCGCTTTGGGCGACATAGGAGATACGCACACCTCTGATTTTTCGCAACTCCTCTTCCGGTGCGCCGAATAGTTCCATGCCGTCAAAGACAATCGAACCGGAGGTGATTCGGCAGCCGCCGCGGGTGTAGCACATGGACGCGAGACCGAAGGTTGATTTCCCGGCGCCGGATTCGCCTATCAGACCGACAACTTCGCCTCTGTCCAAAGTCAGATCAAGGCCTTTGATGATCGGCAGCCATTTCTCTTCCTCTGAACTGTAGCCTTCTATCTCTATTTTTTTCATTTCAAGTAGATGGGTCATTGTTAATCCTTTTCGTCAATCCTTTAAACCGCTGGCGATCTTCAGAAACCAGTCAACAATTAAATTCACGCCCACCGTCAGAAATGCGATGGCTCCGGCAGGCCACAGCGGCGTAAGAATGCCGAAGGTGATCGCCCCGGCATTCTCCCTGACCATGCCGCCCCAATCCGCCGTAGGCGGCTGGATGCCCAGGCCTAAAAAGCTCAGGGCGGCGATGAACAAAAACACGAAACAGAAACGCAGGCCGAATTCCGCAACCAGCGGCGGCATGGCATTGGGCAGGATTTCTTTGCGCATGACCCACCAGATTTTCTCACCGCGCAGCCGGGCCGCTTCAACGAACTCCATAACCACAATATCCATGGCCACGGCTCGCGACAGGCGATAAACCCGCGTGGAGTCCAACACCGCAATTACCAGTATTAACGCGGGAATAGACGTTCCGACCACACTCAGTGCGATTAAGGCAAAAATAAGCGTGGGAAAAGCCATCAAAATATCGATAAGGCGGCTTAGACCCAGTTCGGTCCAGCCGCCGAATGCTGCCGCAAAAAACCCTAAAATAGAGCCGATAACAAATGAAATCATGGTTGTGACAAACGCTATCACGATGGTATTGCGGGCACCGTAAACCAGACGTGTGAACAGGTCTCGACCTAGATGATCGGTTCCAAGGTAATTTTCACTGCTCGAAGGCATCCAGACGTCGCTGACTATTTCCGTTTCTCCGTAGGGGGTGATGATCGGAGCAAATATGGCGGCAAAGACATTAAGCAGAACCATTGCCAGGCCGATGCGAGCGCTTAGCGGTGAGTGTCTTAGTAATTTTAGAAACGCCATCTGAATTATTCTCCTTATCTTGATTTTGGATGCAGCATCCTGGGGTTGCTGAGAATTGACAGGATATCGGCTAAAAGATTAAGCGAGACATAGACGGCAGCGAAAATAAGGCCGCTGGCTTGAACAACCGGGATGTCACGTTTCGACACGGAGTCCACCAGCAACTGCCCCAAGCCCGGGTAGACAAATACCACCTCAACGATCACCACGCCGACTACCAGATAGGCCAGATTAAGAGCGATCACATTAATAACCGGTGACAGCGCATTGGGAAATGCGTGCACAACGATGACCCGCATACGCTTTAAACCTTTTAAATGGGCCATCTCGATATACGAGCTGGCCAGAACATTGATGATGGCGGCACGCGTCTGGCGCATCATGTGAGCGGTTACGATAAACGTCAGCGTCAGGCTGGGAAGAATAATGGCATGGATCTTCTGCCAAAACGACATTTGGTCGTTGATGTTGGAAATACTGGGAAAGACAATGAACTTAACCGAGAGCAAAGCGATCAGAATGTAAGCAATAAAGAATTCCGGAAAGGAGATCGCGCTGAGCGTGCTCGTGGAAATGGCCTTGTCAAACCAGCTGTCGCGGTAAAGTGCTGCCAGAAGCCCGAGCAAAATTGCGAGCGGCACCGATATCACGGCTGCAGTAGATGCCAAAAAAATCGTGTTGGCAAAGCGCCAGCCGACCAGATCGACCACCGGCCGTTGATTGGATAGGGAATTGCCCAGATTTCCCTGCATTAAGTCGCTTAGCCAGGCAACATATCGCACGTGCGGGGCGAGATCGAGTTTGAGCTCCTTCTGAAAGGCTGCCACGGTTTCCGGCAGTGCATTCTGCCCCAGGATAGCCTCTGCCAGATTGCCGGGAAGCGCCTCAATGCCGACGAAAATAAGAAGAGAGATGACGATCATGGTCAGCACTCCCAATCCAAGGCGTTTTGCCACCAGTGATAGTATGTCTTTCATTTTGTCCCCGATTTTATGGTATTTGCAAGACAGGTTCCGGTCGGAAGGGTGAAAATTACCCGTAACATGTCCGCTAAAGATTATCCCGGTTTTATTCCAATCTACGGATATAGGGTTTCAGGTGTTCCGCCGGAGGCGGATCACCTGAAACCTAATCTTCAGATCCCGGTGATAAGAAATGAATTACTGCCATTTACCAACAGCAGTGATTTGCCTCCGAAGTTACGGATCAGGCGAACCACCAGCGCTCGGCATTTCGCATGCCGTCCAGTGCCATATGCGCTGAGATCGGGCCATGGGCCGTCTTACTTGAACTGGCTTCAACCATCTGGTTGAACATGGGAACCACCGTCCCGCTGTCATTTCTGCATATTTCCTGCATATCCTCGTACATCTTTCTGCGTTTGTCCTCATCCAGCTCGGCTCTGGCACTTACCAGCAGCTCGTTAAAACGTTTATTGCTCCAGAAGGTATCGTTCCAGGGGGCCCCATCTGCATATGCAACCGAAAACATCATGTCTTCAACCGGACGTCCGCCCCAGTAGCACATGCACCACTCTTTCTTGATCCAGACATTGCTCCAGTACCCGTCGTCAGGCTCCCGGACCACATTGATGTTGATGCCGGCTTTTTTTGCCTGTTCTTTTATGAGCACAGACGCGTCCACGGCGCCGGCAAAGGCGGCATCGGCCGCATGCAGATTAAAGGTGTGGTCCAGCATGCCGGCTTTTTTCATGTAGAATTTGGCCTTTTCCGGATCATATTTTCGTTGTTCCAGATTTTTGGCATGATATTTATTGACCGGCGCAATGGGATGATCATTGCCGGGTTCACCGTAGCCGCGCAATATCTGTTTGACGAGAGCTTCCCGGTCGATCGCGAGCTTTAAGGCCATGCGAACATTGTTGTCATCGTAGGGTTTTTGATTGACCAGCATGGGGATGGTGTAGTGGGCCGTACCGGTTACGGCCGAGACGTTTACCCCCGGCATCCGTTTCATGAGATGGACGGTTTTCAGCTCAACCCGATCCATGTAGTGGATCCGGCCGGTCTTCAATGCATTGGTTCTGGCATTGGTGTCAACAATCGACAGGGTTTCGACCTCATCAAAATGGGCTCGGCCTTCTTTCCAGTAATTGGGATTGCGTTTTGCAAAAGCTCTGACACCCGGTTCCCATTGCTCCAGAATATATCCCCCGGTGCCGACGCCCTTTTCAAATTCCGGACCTTTCGTTCCGGCGGGACAAATAGTCAAGTGATAGTCTCCCAGGATAAACGGAAAATCGGCGCTGCCCCCGGAAAGCGTAAAAACGACTTCATGTTTTCCGTCAGCTTTAATATCGACAATATTTTTTAAATATCCTTTGGCGGCCGACTTGGATTCCTCGCCCATATGGTGGCTGATGGAAAAGACCACGTCTTCGGCTGTCATGGTCTTGCCATTGTGAAATTCGACGCCCTTGCGCAGCTTGAACATCCACTTTTTGGCATCGGGAGTTGCGTCCCAGGACACAGCCAGCTCGGGGACGGTGTTGAAATTGTGATCGATTTCCACCAGACAGTTTCTGATCTGCCAGTTGACGTTCTGGTTCATGTTGGAAGTCAGGGTTGCAGGGTTCATGGAATCAGTGGTTGACCCGCCCGTAATCCCGATTATAAACCGCCCGCCTTTTTTGGGCATCGCCGCTTTAGCCGTTCCGCTCAGAAATGCGGGTGACACGGCGGCCATAAGCCCTAAAGCTGATACCCGGGCAATAAATTCACGGCGAGAAATCCGCCCTTCTGACAATAATTGTTGAAGCTGTTCCATTTTCGGCATAGCTGATCTCCTTTTGTTAGAATGGTTAGCGATCATTTTTACCTGTTTACTGTGGGTGCTTCCCCGACATGGCTCTGCCGGCAAAAGACTTTATTCCGGGGTTGTTTCTTGCACCCCTTTCGGTTCGGTCAGACTTAGAATTTGATTCATGGTCATGGCCAATATTTGAAGATGCTCCGGTTCCAAATCGGCCAGTTGATTGATAAATTTTTTTTCAATCGGATCGGGAATGGTTTTACCCAGTTTTTGACCGGATTGGGTGAGCGTAATCAAGGCGACCCGGCGATCCCCCTGCTTGCGGATCCGTTCAACCAACCCCTTTTTTTCAAGGCGATCGATGATGCCGGTAATATTTGACGGGGTCACATACATCTGACGGCTTAAATCCGCGGACGACAGTGCCCCTTTTTTGATCAGTAACCGTAATACCAGGCTCTGGGGGCCGGTTAAGCCGTAATGTTTGCTCATTTTCTGGGAATCCAAGTATTCGGCCCGCACCAATCGTCGGATGGATTTTACTATATCCCTGATGACGTCTTCGTTGCCGGAAATCATTGAATTCACCGTTGTGAAACTTTAAAGCCAGGCGATCATGGACCGATTACCTCACGGTTGCCGGGGATATGCAATGGGTGGGTGTCATGTTTATTCGGGTGTTATTCCAAGTGATGAATACCCGCGGACACCCACAGAAACATTTTGTCGACATCAATTTTTGTGCAATGGCGAAATTATGTCAACCGCACATTCATATCTATTAAAATCTAAATAGTCAAGGTTTAAATTATATAGCTTGAAATAATATAATTTCAGATTTCTAATTGAAGCAGAGAGACGGGAAACCGAAATCAGCCGCTTTATAGAAAATCGAGAAGCAGAGGTTTTTGGAATCAGCGTCATAACGGTCGCTGAGCTTCTTCACGCTGTACATCGGGCGGATTCAATCAAAAGACGTTTGAAGAGAAGCGCATACGTAGAGAAAGTTATCGAGTCGTTTCCAATCTATAATTTTGAGATCTCCATTGCCAGGATATATGCAGAACTATGGTCTGATTTAAGTAAAAAAGGTATCCAGATCGGTGCCCACGATCTTATGATCGGTTCTACCGCCCTTTCTCTTGGATTTTCATTAGCCACCTACAATCTGAGACATTTTGAAAGAATCGAGGGACTCAAAATCGATCTCCTTGCTCCTCAGCAATGATCGAGTTTTTAATCATTATAACTCTTCATGCCTGTTCGGTCGTAAATCTCTGCTACCGGTGGACGCCATACTCCGGTGCAAGGATTTTATTCCGCCTGGCAATGTCCATGGTGCGGTCCACATCCACAACCAAAGGGCCGTCTACTGCAAGGCGGATGGTCGCTTGCTGTCCCCTTTTGATTTCTAATTCGCGTTCACCATCTAGTGCCAACACACAAGGATTGAATAAGATGGCCACCTCTTTGCCGGGTGTCATCAGTTGCTCGGTTTCCACGGACACGGTTTCCACAACCCCGGGGGCGATGGGCGCCGTGATTGGCTGCCCATTGCTGCCTAATTTCAGATACATGCTGCAGGGATCGGCAGCCGCGATGGAACGGAGCATCCCACCGATGGAGGAAAACCCGATACTTGCCGGATTAGAGCGGTTCAAAAAAACCTGTCTGACTTTATCCATTTTCCAAACGGCACGTGAGCCGATAAAAATATCGTCGCATACCACGGCATCGACAATGGCAATATCAATAATCTGCCCTTCGGTCATGACTTCAAGCCAGGTGGAAGTAAATGCTCCATCTTTTCGTGAGACCTTTCCGGTGGCGATCAGTCCGGCGGCAAGCCCTGCAATCGTGCCTTCAATCATGTAGGGGAATACATTGTTGGTGCCGGTTGAAACCGGAAGAATCGGGACCTGGCATGTGCCCTTGGCAACTACACGATTGGTTCCATCACCGCCGAGTGTGACAATGCAGTCGGCACCGTTTTCCTTCAGCATCTCGGCTGCCCGCCTGGAGTCTCTTTGATCTGCTTTGGTTTTAAAAACCAACGGTGAGATGTCCATACCGATTTTCAAGCTATCAAGCGCTCGCTCAACGATGCCGTAATAGTCGGGCATATAGCTTATCTGCTTCACACCTGCTGCCTCCAGGCCGAGCAGGATACGTCGTACGATTCTAACCTTTTCCTGGTTATTAAAAATACTACCGTAGGCAACCAGCCTGCGGATGTCCGTGCCGGAGGCTGGATTGGCGATAAGGCCGACCAGTGACATCTTGCAAACCTTTCTCTTTTTGCGCGGGTCCGGTTGGGGTGTAAACAGCAGCGGGTGTTTTTGCCGGGCGTCAGCGGGTGTGTGTAAATCACCATTGCTAGTAAACGGCAGTCATCCGCCCTTTATTATAGGTGGTGGTCAATCGCACCCGGTGTATTGGAGCGATGGAGTAATGGATAGATGAAAGGTTGATAATATGGAAAAATATAGACCATGTATGGAGCTTGGATAACCAAAGGTTAAAGAGTAAAAATCCAATCTATTTCCGTTTTTAAGCTCGACACTCCAATACTCCAGCACTCCTGCACTTTACATGTCGGCATAACACAAAATGCCATGAATATTCCAATACCAACAATCCTGATTCACACCCTTGGCGGGTTAATACACCCGGCCGCTGCCATTACGCCATTACTTTTTTGACCGCATCAATGAGCTGCTGCTCGCTCGGGATGTAGGCCTGCTCCAACGGCTGTGAAAAGGGAACCGGGCAAAAAGGCGCGCCAACCCGCAGAATCGGTGCATCCAGGTAATCAAAAGCTTTTTCAGCCACCAGTGCGGCAATTTCAGCCCCCGATCCGGCGAATTTGACCTCTTCGTGCACGATCACCAGACGGTGGGTTTTTTTGACGGATTCGATAATGCCCGCTTCGTCCAGCGGGTAAAGCGTACGCGGGTCCACTACCTCGACACTGATCCCGTCGGCGGCAAGCTTTTCGGCGGCGCTCAGGGCGGTATGAACCATATTGGACGTGGCCACGACCGTGACGTCCCGGCCTTCATGCTTAATATCGGCCTGGCCAAAGGGGATGGTGTACTCCCCTTCAGGAACCTCCCCTTCGACGGCATAGAGCATTTTATGTTCCAGAAAAACCACCGGGTTGTCGTCGCGAATCGCTTCGATCAGCAGCCCCTTGGCATCATAGGGCGTGCTGGGCATAACCACCTTGAGCCCCGGCAAATGCATGAACAGGGCCTCCAGGCACTGGGAGTGCTGGGCCGCTGCCCCGATCCCGGCGCCGCACGAGGTGCGCATAACCATGGGAATCTTGGCTTTGCCGCCGAACATATATTTCATCTTGCCGGCCTGATTATAGAGCTGGTCCAGGGCCACGCCGATAAAATCGACAAACATCAATTCAATAACCGGTCTGAGGCCGACGGTCGCGGCGCCCACCGCTGTCCCGACGATCGCACTTTCGGTAATGGGGGTGTCCTTGACCCGCCTGTCACCAAACTGGTCCAGCAGTCCCGCGGTCACGCCGAAAATTCCACCATAAATTCCGACATCCTCACCGGCAACATAAATATTGGGATCTCGCGTCATTTCAACCTTATGGGCGTCGTTTAACGCTTGCGAAAAATTCATATTCGGCATTTTTCAATCCTCCTTTTAGGTTATCGTTTTTATGTCGATGTTGAACCGTTAAGAGGTTAGGTGTATACATCTTCCGTTAGTTCGGAGACATCGGGGTACGGGCTTTCTTCGGCGAATTGTTCGGCGTCGGCCAGATCTTTTTGATGGGTACTCTTAATCTCTTCAATTTTGCTGTCCGTCAGCAGTTCCATCTCCAGCAATTTTTGTCCCAACCGCGGAATAGGATCTTTTTCCATCCACTCTTCAAGTTCCGCATCATCGCGATAATCACAGGGATCACCCTCAAAATGCCCCCGATGGCGATAGGTTTTGCATTCAACCAGAGACGGCCCCTTGCCCTGGCGGGCCCGGCTGATGGCTTCGGCGGCTGCTTCATAAACCGCTATGACATCATTGCCGTCCACCACAACTCCTGGCATATCGTATCCGGCCGCGCGGTCGGCCACATTGGGAACGCACATGGAATTGAGCGTACAGGAGGAGATGCCGTACATGTTGTTTTCATTGACAAACACCACCGGCAGCTTCCAACAGGTGGCTATATTCATGGCTTCATGGGTGGTTCCCTGATTGGAAGCGCCGTCACCGAAAAAGCACACCGCCACGCTGCCATTGTCCAAATACTGGCAGGCCAGTCCAGCCCCGGCAGCCAGCGGCGGACCACCGCCCACAATACCGTTGGCTCCCATAATGCCAAGATCAAGATCGGCGATATGCATGGAACCGCCCTTGCCCTTGCAGTAGCCGGTTTTTTTACCGAACAGTTCGGCCATCATCTGCCTGATGTCGCCGCCCTTGGCAATCAGATGCCCGTGGCCGCGGTGGGTGCTGGTGATATAATCCTTATCGTTCAGATTTACGCAAACACCGGTGGCAACGGCCTCTTCACCTACGTAAAGATGGACAAAACCGGGAATTTTGCCGGCTGCAAAAAGCTCGGCGACTCGGAGTTCAAAGGTTCGAATCTTGTTCATGGTGACATACATCTTAATTAAGTCTTCGTTGGTCAGGTCCATTGCTTTTCTCCTTTTTGTAAAGGTTGACAAAACGCCTAATGAGAGTCGATAGTTAGCCTGAGGGCGTATTTTGGCATACAGCCGCGGCACGGTTTCAAGGTTATGGTTGAACACTTCGGGCCGGACTGCGCACACCGTGTCCAGGGCCGGGATGGTTCCGTTAAAATCCGCCACCAATACCTCCACAGACACGCCGGGACATTGTTGGCGGATCTGTTGGACGGTCCCGGCAAAATGCCCGGCGCCTCCGTCGGACAAATCATCCCGGGTCACGGATGTGACCACCGCGTGCGTTAATCCCAGCTGCTGCACGGCCTTGGCGACCCGATCGGGTTCCCCGTCATCCGGCGCAAGAGGTGCGCCCTTGTCCACGGCACAAAATCGGCAGTTCTCCTTTCCCCCAATAAAAAAGCCAAATTGCCATTAATAGGCAACTCGGCTATTTATTTTAAGACATACTGCATTTCACCCATTCTCCCTTAGACGGGTTTTGCGTTGTCTTGTACTTTTAGAATGTCGTTATCCGTAAGAATTTTGGATATAAAAGTCGGTAGAAATATAGAAGAAATATTTCATTGGGTCAACAAGTAAAATAATAATACACATTAAATCAACACGGCCGGCCTGACGGAAACCTCATTGCGAACTTGTTTCACGCCTTCAATCGCGTTGACGACCTCTTCGAGCCGGTGCATGTCGTCTTCACTTTCGGTCAGGCCTCTGACGAGTACAACGCCTTTGTCCGGCGCCGTGAGGTGGATATAGCGTGGATCGAAGTTGTGTTTTAACAGGGCGGCTTCGACTTTTTTCTCTAGCGACAGACGATCCATGGCGTCAAGAGCAGTCAAACTGCAGGTTTTCATTTCCTGATTTTGGGCGGCTTCAATAATTATATTGGCCGCCGATGGTGCCGTCATTTTCTCGGTACTGACGACGAGGTCAAACAGGGACAAATCATTCCAGGCCCGGTGAAACGCGAATCGAAAAAAACCAGCTTGATTGTCGTCACTTTTTTGTATGAGCCGCTCGGCAACTTCCCGGCTGATGTTCTCCTTTTCCATTGCATGTCTAACCCGGGTGGATCGGTCGGCATAGATCAGCACATGCAGGGCGCAGCCAAAATCCCGCAGCAGAAATTGTCCGCCATGGCCGATGATAACTCCGGTGCCTTTTTTAGCGACTTCGTAGATGACGGCCTCCATCAAATCTAAAAAGATGTCCGGCTTGTTGCTGATGAGTCGGTCAAAAAAACCGGGTGCCCTCTCATCAAAGCCCTTAAGATCTTCCAGCTCCTGGCCCATGGATTGAACCGTGCGCTGCAGCCTGGCATCATCGTATAATGCCAGGTCCAGGCTGTTAGCGACCAGTTTGGCGATTTCGTCACCCGTGCAACCCATGTTCTGTGTGATGGTAATTAAAGACATAACGGTTAATCCTCCTTACTAGTGTCGGATCTTCTCTGTTATTGCAAAACTCGGATTGCCTTATGTCACGTTAATCCAGAATTAAGCCGGATTAAATCCCAAATATCAAATTCCAAAAATCAAATCCCAAACCCCGTTTCATACTATAAAATTATCGACTCGGCTATCTCCCACGATGAACTATCGGTCTGAGTTGAAACAAAAGGAAGCCAATCGCGGCAAGTATTACTTGTTTGGGACATTGGTGCTTGGGATCTTTCATTCAAGACTTAACGACCGTAAGTCATTCTTTTCGACCTCTTTTTACTATTCTTTTGGAACAGAATACCATGAACTAATTTTCCAGCAGTGACTTGACCAGCGTAATTACCTCACCCCCGTCCCTGGCATAGCCGTCGGCCCCGATATCATCGGCGAATTTCGTATTTACCGGAGCGCCGCCGACGATTACCCTCAGTTGATTTCTGAGCCCGGCCTCCTCCAGAGCATTGATCACCAGCTCCATCTGGGGCATGGTGGTCGTCAGCAGGGCTGACAGCCCTAAGATTTGAGGCTGGTGCTCAGACACCTGCTTGACAAAATTTTCGGCCTTCACATTAACTCCCAGGTCCACAGTTTCATAGCCGACACCCTTGAGCATGGTCAATACCATGTTTTTGCCGATATCGTGCAAATCACCCAAAACGGTTCCGACCATAATTTTAGCGCTTTTCTCCACCTGCAGGCCGGCCAGGTGAGGTTCAAGTACCTTCAAGGCTTCATTGAGCGCTCTGGCAGAAAGCAATACTTCCGGAATGAACACCGTACCGTCCTTAAAACGTTCACCGATTATTTCCATAGCCGAGAGCATTCCGACGGTCAAAATTTTCCGGGGATCATACTTCAGATCCAACATGCTGCCGACCGTGTCGATCAATTTATCGACGTCACCGGCCAACACGTTCTGTTGAGCGGTTATAAACAAGTCATCCGTGGGTATTGAAGCTTCAACTGTCTGTGTCGGCAGTCGATTTTGCGGTTTCGCGTCCGCCCTGGCCAGGCGTTCATGACTGACAGGATCGAAACTGCCGGCCTGCAGGGGAAGCTTGCCTTCTTTTTCAATTCGTTCTCCTATATAGAGCAGCCGGTCAAAATCCGCATTCGGCGGAGTGGTGTCGCCGATGGAGGCGATAAAGCGCGTTCCGGGTGTGATAACCTTCAACAGATGATCGATATAATTTTTCAAATCGTCCCGGGTGGTGGATTCTTCCAGCAGAAACATCTCCGGGATGCCGCCCTGGATCGTCATTTTGCCGGAACGGCACCAGCGTTCGTAGTATTCAGCGATGTCGACCTTGGTCATGGGATAGGGGGTGACCGCATCGGCGATATCCATTTCGGATTGGGGAATCAAATCCATCAGGCCCCGATTTTCCCCATCCGGATGGACGACGGTCAAAATGCCGGCATCGTGCAACCTCCGACCGGCCCGGCGGCACCAGGGCAAAATGTCTTTTTCATAGTAGGCGGGATAGGTAATCATGTCGTCGACATTCGCGGACCACATCACGGCGTCGGCCGGAGAGCCAGCGAGAATGTCGATCAGCTGCCGGTAAATCGGTTCAAGAACCTCGATCAGTTCTGCCATTTCATTGGGAAAATCGTGGTAGTGCAGGTAAAATTCCGTGGCGTCCAAAAACGTTTTCTGGATAAAGTGCATGGGTGAAGAACAGGAGATCCCCAATCCCTGGGCCACGGCAATGCCGTCTTCGCCGACCGATGCTTTCCATTGGCGGAAGCGTTCGTAGTCCGGTTTCAGCTTCAAATTGGCAAACAGGTGCGCCAGGGTGTGATAGTCCTCCTTGGTCTTGACGGCATGTTCCTTGACCCAGGAAATGGAGGCCCCGGATTTTTTCATTTCCGCGGTGACCCCGTGGGTAACGCTTATGCTTCCAACCGCGGTATGGTAGGTGATATGGGTCATGGATTCATCATCGGATTCCAGATAATCAACCTCTATCTTAATTTCCGATGAAAACTCGAAATCATAGGGAAACTCCTTCAGGCGGTACAACCCGATGCCCCGATGGATAATGTCTTCCGGCTTGTCCGGTTTCAGGAATTCCGGGACGACTTTGTGAAGCGGCCAGCCTTCGGCCCGATGGATATCTTCGACACTGTAGCCGTGATACTTTTGGGGCAAAGTACCGGCCAATGAGTTGGCATTGTGCCACAAATCAATGCGGGGAATCCAGGGGATGGCATCAACCATCTCACCGCGGGCCACTTTAAGCAACTTCTCTCGATGCGTCATTGGGGAATTCCTCCTTTGTCCAGATTCATGCAGCAGGACTGAATAAGGAACTTCAGTCAAATAGATCCGGCATTCTGATTGAACCAATACCAGTCGGAAGTTATAAGTTCAGCAGTGCAATTACTTTGCGGCCATCAGATCGCGGGCCAGCTGCACCGCCTCGACCGCATCCTTGCCGAATCCGTCGGCGCCGATGGTGTCCGCAAAGGCCTGATCGATCGGGGCCCCGCCGACGATGACCTTGACCTGATCCCTCAGCCCCGCCTCTTCCAGGGCCTCGATCACATTTTGCATTTCCGGCATGGTCGTCGTCAACAAGGCTGAAAGCCCTAAAATATTCGCATTCTCCTTTTTCAGGGTTTCAAGCAGATTTTCGATTTTTACGTCAACCCCAAGGTCAATAATTTTGAACCCGGCACCTTCCATCATCATGGTGACCAGGTTTTTACCGATATCATGAAGATCCCCTTTAACCGTACCCATGATAATTTTGCCGCGATTTTGGGTCTCGCCGGACTGCAATAGCGGTTTGATGATATCCAGTCCCCGTTTCATGGTGGTGGCCGATACCAGCATCTCCGGTACATAGATTGTGCCGTCGGCGAATTTCTTGCCGACAACGTCCATGGCGCTGATCAGGGCATCGTTGATCAGGCGATTCAAGTCGGTGCCCGCATGAACCACCCGCTGAACCGCCTCCTCGATGTCTTTGAACTTGCCGTCAATTACCATTTTTTGAATCGTCTCTAGCATATCTGTCATCGATTTACTTCCTCCCAACCCGGACAAGCCGGAACCATAAAAGATCAATCACGAAAGCACGAAATGACGAAAGCACGAAAAGATACCAAGAAAATTTCGTGTTTTCGTGATAAATAAGTTTTTCATAAAATGCTAAGATTATACAACTAAGCGCCTAATCGAACTGAATCGGATAACCGCCAAATTTCAGGGTGCTGTCCCGCATGGCCATATAATTACTGAATTGGGCCCAATCCGGCACGGAATTGCCGGAGCCCACACAATAGCCGCCACCGGGCCCGCATTTTGCCAGCAGCTCTTTTACGCGGAACTCCACCTCTGCGGGAGTCCCGCTGCGCAACAGCTCGTTGGACACGTTTCCCACCATACAAATTTGATCACCGTACATTTGCTTGAATTCCACGATATCCAGGCAGGAGGGATCAATCGGCTGGATTACATCGACCCCGCATTTGATAATGTCTTCCATCAACTCCTTCAGGTCACCGTCGGAATGCATCAAAAATAATCGGTCTTTTTCATGACAGCGGTCCGACATTTCCCGGTACCAGGGGAATACATGATCTCGAAATGCCTGGGGGGAGATCATCGGACCATTGCCAAAGGCCAGATCATCAACCACCCAGACCCCGGCGATATGGGGCATTTCAAAAATATCTTCAAGGCCCTGAAATTGGATCTCGGCCACTTTTTTAAACACGTCAGCCACCAATGGCTCGTCCATAATCAATGACAGGGCAAAGTGGTTAAATCCCATCAGCATCCAGGTCAGGGTAAATATTTTGCCGGAGATGGCAATCACTTTCATGTTTTCGGGCAGAAGGTCCTTGACCTGGTGGAAACTGTCAAAGTCCAGCTCCGCCGCAACTTCCCAGGGAAATTTCTCGAAGTCGGCGCGGGTTTTAATAAAACTGGTCAGCTCCAGGTTCCATGATTCCTCCTTGGCAGAATCGTCGCTCATTATGCGACACCCAAATAAATCACCTTGCTTTATCCCATTTACAGTCTGATGGGATAAGCCCCGTACTTGAGGGTGGCATCACGCATAGCCATGAAGTTATCAAAACTTGCCCAGTCCGGCACAGAATTGCCGGAACCAACGCAGTAGCCGCCGCCGGGTCCGCAATTTTTCAGCAGGTTCTTGGTGTACTCTTCCACCTCCTCGACCGAACCGCTGCGCAAAAGTTCGTTGGGCACGTTTCCTACGAGGCAGATGCGATCACCGAACGCCTCTTTGGTTTTTATAATATCCATACAGGAAGGATCGATGGGTTGAAGCACATCTATACCCACATCGATCAGATCGGGCATCAACTTGGTTAGGTCACCGTCGGAGTGCATGATGTAGATGCAGTCCTTGGCGTGACACCGTTGGGCCATCTCCCGGTACCAGGGGAAGACGTGCTCACGATAAGCCTCTGGCGATATCATGGGCCCGCTGCCAAAGGCCAGGTCGTCAATGGCCCAGACTGCGCCCACATAGTCTCTGGACAGGATCCTGTCCAGAGCGCTGAACTGAATTTCGGCTACCCTGCGGAAGACGTTACCCACCAGATCGGGTTCCAGCACCAGTTTCAGCGAGAAGTTCTGAAAGCCCATGAGCATCCAGGTGAGGGTGAATATCTTGCCTGTGATGACGATCGCCTTCATTTTATCCGGCAGTAGATTCTCCAGGGCATCCAGTTTGTCGAACTCGATTTCGGCGGCTACCTCCCAAGGAAATCGTTCGAAGTCTTCCCGTTCATGAATGAAGCTAGAAAGCTCTAGATTCCAGGCGTCAGGGTTGGTCTCCCCGGGGTTTATCTCCAGCACCATTTTTCGCAGAATACGGGTAATCTTTGATTCTTCGGTGACCTTGCCCGGCGCCATCAGACTCACCGGTATTGGTATGAAGTCGTAACCCGCCTTGGCCCAAAACTCCACCTGGGAAGCGATGTCATCGGGTATCACCTCACGGCCCAAAAATTTGCTCATAATACCGTAGCCCACCAGGGCTTCACACAGGGGTACCCGGTCGGCCTCCTGGTGATTGACTGCTTTGCGAAATCTTTCAAAATCCGGTAGTAAATCCATGAATAACTCCTTTCCTTCCAAAAAACGGCCACCGCGCTTGCGCCTGGAGCAGGCCGTTTCCAAAAGCCACTGCAGCTCGCCTATTCCTGTTCAGAATTGAGGGCATAATCTATCTGCAAATCCACGTCCATGGATTCCTGGAAACGCCTCACCGTCTCCTGGAGATGGTAGACCATGCTGCTTTCCGCTGCCTGGGCGTCTCTGGTTTTGATTGCCTCCAATATTTGCTGGTGGTAACGGAAGGCTTGCTCTATGTTCCCCGGAGCTCCTGCCACCGTGGTAATGAAACTGCGTAGCAGGTTATAGACAGTTTGGGAGATTTTGAGCATCACCCGGTTGCCGCAGGCATGTCCCAATTCACCGTGAAACGCCAGGTCGTGCTTCACAAACTCGACCTCATCCCGTGCCTCTATAGCGTTCCGCTGCCTGGCGATAATTTCATCCAGCCTGTCAATATCTTCCTGACTTGCCCGGGCCACTGCTAACCTGACGATGGTTGTCTCGATGGATACACGCGCTTCCAGGAATTCACGCATTGATATGCGGTCCATGAGGAGATGGTCCTGCAGGCCACTAAGATAGTTGGCGGAACTTCTGGATTGCACCACGGTGCCCACACCTTGTTTGGCCTGAACCAGACCCAGCGCCGACAGCTTAAAAACTGCCTCGCGCAGAGTATTGCGGCTGACTTTGAACTGGCGGGACAATTCATCCTGGGAAGGCAGAACATCTCCCTCCTGCAAGCGTCCGCTAGTTATCCATTGGTGCAAGATATCAAAAACCTTGTCGGCGGTCGTGCTGCGTTTTATGGTCTCTGCTTTGGGGGTCATTTTTCACTTCACCATCATGCTGAGATGCCATTCAGAAAGTTGGGGGAAAACAATGGTGGTTGCCTGGGCTATTCAAGGTCAACCACAGGTAAAGCATGTTGGATCTATCAATCTGGTTATTGTGATCTGGTAACCCACCATGCGCTTTAAATAGAATAAGGCGCCTTGGTAACGGGTTCGATATTAGTGAGCCAAGCAACACATTCAATCATAGAATCATTCTATAATCTAATGTTTTAACCATGTCAAGCTTTATTCTAGCCGACTGAGGTCGTGCAAATTTCCAAATTGTTCCGGACGGCCAAAATGACTGCAGTTCGCAAATCGAGAAGACCGCTTACACGGGCCACGCCATATAAAGCAGCGGGCAGCAGGGTCCAAAGGTCCAAAATTTGCGGAAGTCAAAATGAAGGGAAGACTGCTCAGACGCAGCCTGGCTTTGTCCAGATAATCTTCGGTTTCCCGGCCCGGCCTCAGGAGGTTGAAATGTTCGGAAATGGGACTCATTAAACACCTATATTGAGCGATTTTCGCAATTAGGGTTTCAATACTCCTCCCGGGCTGCCTCGACGATGGCCCGCAGGTTTTCAAGAGGGGTCGTCAGCGGGATCGCACACTCCGGTGCGATGATGTGCACGCCGGCCTCAATGGCATAGCGAGCCTGTTTGAATACATCTTCGGGTGTTCCCTGCAGCAATACCTGCGGATTGTTGATATTACCGACCAGAGAAATCTCATTTCCGATGCGGCCGACGGCGTCCCGGGAATCCACCTGCCATTCGAAATGATAACCATCCACGCCCGACCGGGCAAAAAGCTCGAGGCGATCCGAACAATTTCCGCACACATGCAGGATGAGCGGCCCTCCCACCTGGGCGGTGATTTCCTGGTGGATGGGAAGAAGGTGTTCTTCGTAGTGATAAGGCCCGACCAGGTTGCCGGTGGCATGGTCGGCCAAAACGACAATGTCGGCCCCGGCGCGAAATTGTTCATTGATGAAAGCGATGGTGGCCGGCATGAGTTGTCGCAGCATTTTTGCGATCTTGGCCTTTTCGCCCATACCCAGGGCCAGCAAGAAATTCTGGGTGCCGGCCATGTGATACGACAGGGTCCAGGGCCCCATGACCTTGCCGACGATGGCGACTTGTCCGCCGACCTCACGCCGCAAAATGGAGATCGCATCGAGGACCACCCGGCAGGAAGGCTTTTCGAGAAAAGCGTCCGGTACTGCAATATCGGAAAAATCGGCCTTGGGAAAGTCCTTGACGTCCGGCATTTTGTCCCGGTCGCCCCAATCAACCTGGGCCCCCAATGCCGCTGCTTCCTGCACCACGGAATATTCGGGCATGACCGTATCAAAGCCTAAAACCTCGCTGCCGGCCAGGGCCAGATCCGCCATGGCCCGGGCGTCCAGGTGAGCTTCGGGAAACGATATGCAGGCTTTGTCCATGAGCTCATGGCAGGCAATGGAAGTCGGGTTGCCGACCGGCGGTCTTTGACCCTGTCTACCGCCGAATATCGCAGACATTATCAGGTTACAAGAATTAGCCTTCATTTTGGTTTTTGCCTCCTGCCTGGTGTAGTTTGCTTGGCTTTGGGTTGAACGAGATCAACGCCGCACATCGTTTCAAGGTCGAGATCGATTTTAAGATTGGATTCGATCCGTCGAACGACGTCAAACAGGTGCGCCACGATCTCCCGCTCTGCCAGGTCAGCATCCTTGGCCGCAATGGCCTCAGTCACCCGCTTGTGAAACCGCATGGCATCAGAGATAGCTCCCGGCAACTGGACGACTTCGCCGATGAAACGATGCAGCATGTCCTGGATGGTTTGAAGAAATTTCATCAGCACGCGGTTTCCGCTTAATTGAGTCAGTCCCATATGAAAAGCGGCATCCTGCCGGGCAAATTCCTCGGCATCGCTGTTTTCAAAAGCCAGTTTCTGGCTGTCGAGGATCCCTGACAGACGCTCGATATCGTGTTTGCCGGCACGTGCGACTGCCAGTCTTACGGAGGTGCGCTCAATGCAAATCCGAGCCTCGACAAACTCCCGCACACTCAACGTATCGAGCAGGAATTGGCCGCTCAGCGCGCTGAGATATCCTTCCGGGTTGGGCGACTCCACGACGGTGCCGATGCCCTGGTGGGATGCCAGCAATCCCATGGCATACAGCTTGTTCATGGCCTCGCGCAAGGTGTTGCGGCTCACACCGAACTGCCGGGCCAGTTCCTCCTGGGAGGGCAGCTTTTGGCCCCGCTTGAATTGTCCGCTGACAATCATCTCATAGAGGGTTTCGAACACCTTGGCTGCGGTGGACACTTTTTTGATGGGTTTGACTTGCATGTTTGGGGTTCAGGGTTCCGGGTCCAGGGTTCTGGGTTCAAGGTTTCGGGTTCAGCCTGCGTCCAGACTTTGACGCAATCCGGCAAGATCACCGTTGCTGTCAAACTCTGGTTGGAAAGGCTGCTCGGAAATCGACAGCCCCTTGAGTTTGGCCTCTTTGGCCAAGGCCGGCGATACCGCCAGACGATTCAAATCGGCCGTATTAATAATCCAGGCCATTCGAACAGAATCCGTATCCCAGGGGCCGATGGATTGCAACGCGACCTCCAGGGCCTTGCGGTCTGACGGCAGGGCAATCGGTACCATCCC
>Ga0056115_1000393_pt1 | contig 20100 bp, 18 predicted proteins | sample WorMetOlspDAHAB1_FD_77007 | JGI IMG/M metagenome (GOLD analysis project Ga0056115, IMG submission 77007) | Marine gutless worms symbiont microbial communities from Max Planck institute for Marine Microbiology, Germany - Olavius sp. DAHAB.1 ...
CGAGGAATCCGCGACGCGCCGCCAGGCCAGGATCGACCGGGGCGAGGAGGTCATCGTCGGCGTCAACAAGTACAACGACGAACACGAGGAAGAGGACGTCGACGTTCTGGATATCGACAACACCAAGGTGCGCGAACAGCAGATCGCGCGGCTGGAGGCGATCCGGTCGTCGCGCGATGGGGCGGCCTGCACGAAGAGCCTGGAAGCGCTGACCGAGGCGGCCAAGACCGGGTCTGGCAACCTGCTGTCGCTGTCAATCGATGCATGCCGGGCGCGCGCCACCGTGGGCGAGATCTCCGACGCCCTTGAAAGCGCCTACAGCCGCCATCGCGCCGTGATCCGGTCGATCTCCGGCGTTTACGGCGCTGCCTATGCCGGCGACGAGAACTACGAGCGCATCAAGGCCGAAATCGACGCTTTTCTGTCCGACAAGGGCCGTCGCCCGCGCATGCTGGTGGTCAAGCTGGGTCAGGACGGCCACGATCGCGGCGCCAAAGTGATCGCGACGGCGTTTGCGGATCTGGGCTTCGACGTGGATGTGGGCCCTCTTTTCCAGACGCCCGACGAGGCGGCGCGCCAGGCGATCGAAAACGACGTGCACGTGATCGGCGTGTCCAGCCAGGCGGCGGGACACAAGACCCTGGTGCCGCAGCTTATCGAGGCTCTGAAGAAGCAGGGCGCAGAAGACATTCTCGTGGTCTGCGGCGGCGTGATCCCGCACCAGGACTATGACTTCCTCAAGAACGCCGGCGTTGCGGCCATCTACGGTCCGGGGACCAACATCCCCAGCGCAGCGAGCGAGGTCGTCTCGCTGGTCAAGCGTGCGCGACTGGCGGCTTGATACGGGTCGTCGAGCGACAGCGGCCTACCCCAGATAACCCTCGGCGGCAGCGCAGAGGATACAAGGGTTCATCGACAGGGATGACAGGAGCGGCAGGACTCCGGTGCGGCTGAAATCCGTCACAGCGGCCATCCTCCTGGTCTGCACGGCTGGCCTTGTGTCCTCGCCCGGCGCGGCCGATGACGCCTTCGACTTCGACGCGACCGGCAGCGAGATCAGGTTCGTCGTGCGGCATGGCATCCTCTCTTTGCTGAAGGGCGGTTTCAACGAATTCAGCGGCACGGTGACGATCGACCCAGCGCGCCTGGAAGACGCGCGGGTCGAGGTGACGATCGCGACCGCGAGCATCGATACCGGGCTGAGCTTCGTCGACGGGCATTTGCGCTCGCCCGCTCTGTTCGACGTGCATGAGTTTCCGACCATGACCTTCAAGAGCACGAAGGTCGACGTGACCGGCAGCAACACCGCGCGGGTCCGCGGTGAGCTGACGCTTCTGGGAATCACTCATCCGGTGGTTCTCGATGCGACGCTGGGCGGGTTGACGGAGGAAGCCCAGGGCCGTCCCGATACCGCCCTCTTCAGCGTGGCCGGCACCCTGAACCGGGCCGCTTACGGAATGGACTGGGGACCTTCGGGCTTCGCAGAGGACGTGGATCTGCGGATTCGTGTCTCCGCCCGGCGCGCACCGGGCGCTCCCTCAAAAGCCGGCGACCCGCGGCTGTAGCAGGCGGTCACACGCGCGCCGCGGGGATCGGGACGGCCGTCGTCGATCTTTGGTTGAACCGATCGGGCGGTTTCTCACGTATCATCTACATGGCCAGAAGCTGAAGAAAGGGGGCCGCACCCCTCGGCGGATCGAACAGCTTGGAGATCTTCCATGTGGGCAAGACTTCTGAAGGTGGCCGGACTGGCGTGGCTCGCTGCGCCGATCACGTCCTCATATGCCGCAGATGAGGCCTTCGTTTTCGACACGGCCGGCGGCAGCATCGAATTCGTCGTTCATCATCACGGTCTGTCCCTGATGAAGGGCAGCTTCAAGGACTTCAGCGGGCAACTGCGGATCGATCCGGACAACCCGCAGGGCGCCCTTGTCGAGGTCTCCATCCGGACCGCCAGCGTCGATGCGGGGCACAGCTCTCTCGACGGGCATCTGAGGTCCCGGGACTTCTTCAATGTCGAGCGTTTCCCGATAATGACCTTCAAGAGCACCCGGGTGGACGTCACCGGGAATGAAACAGGTCGGCTCCGCGGTGAACTCACACTGTTGGGCATCACCCATCCGTTGGTGCTGGACGTGACCCTGGACGCTGTTTCCCCCGGCGCGAAAGCCGGCAACGACACGGCCAGTTTTACCGCGACCGGGACCTTGACCCGAACCGCGTTCGGCATGGATTGGGGCCCCTCGGGATTTGCAGAGGATGTCGATATCCGTATCGAGGTCGCCGCGCAGCGGTTATAGTCTGGCCGCCCCGGGGATTGCATACACAAGCGGACCGCGTGCCATGCTGAAGAACACGCCGGACAGCTTCGGCGCGGTATCGAAATGGCTGCATTGGCTCACCGCGCTGGCGGTGTTCGGGATGATTCCGCTGGGCGTCTACATGCATGAACTGCCGGTCGGCGTGGAGAAATTCCGGCTCTATGGGATTCACAAATCGATCGGCATCTGCGTTCTGGCCGTGACGGTCTTGCGCCTGCTGTGGTGGGCCCAAAACCCGGTGCCCCGGCCGTTGGGGCAACGACCGAAGTGGGAGGATAATCTCGCGCGCGCGGTCCAGACCGCCCTTTACATGGCCCTGGTCGGCATGCCGGTCTCCGGCTGGCTGATGTCGTCCGCCGCCAACGCCCCGATCAGCGTGTTCGGACTGGTCACGCTGCCCGACCTTATTGCGCCCGGCGAGGCCGCTGCCGACCTCTGGAGGACCGTGCACTTCGTGTTGGGCCTGACATTGGTGGCCGCCCTGGCGCTGCATGTGGGCGGCGCGCTGAGGCATCACCTCTCGCTGAAGGACGACACGTTGCGGCGGATGATGCCTGGCGGCCGCATCTCCTGACGCCGGTGGCACGTTCGATGTATTTGCGCGCGGTTTTGCTCCTATTTTTCGCACTGGCCCCGTCGGCCGGCGCCGGCGCGACGGTCTGGCGCACCGTTCCCGAGCAGAGCGAAATCAGCTTCGAAGCGACCCAGATGGGCGGTAAATTCACGGGCAGGTTCTCGGAGTTCCAGGCCGACATTCGGTTCGATCCGTCCAACCTGGCCGACGCCAGCGCCACCGTGCTGGTCGCGATTGCCAGTGTCGACACCCGCAACGAGGACCGGGATGCCCAGATCGTCGGTCCGGACTGGTTCGACAGCGCCGCCTTTCCGCAGGCGCGCTTCCAGACCACGGCATTTCGCCGCGACGGCGAACGCTATGTGGCCACCGCCCGCCTAACGCTGCGGGACGTAACCCGCACCGTGGAATTGCCATTCACGCTGGAGCTCGAGGACGGCAACGCCGCGATGACCGGCGAGCTGGTGGTCAGCCGCACGGAATTCGGCATCGGGCGGGGCCAATGGACGGATACTGCGGTGGTGGGCGACGCCGTGACGATCCGTATCCGCCTTCGGGCCAGCGCGGACTAGCTGGGGACGTAGGCCGACGGCACCTTGTCCATTGCACCGATGATGTGTGTGACCGCACCGTTTTCATCGACCAACGGACAGTCCACCGATTCAAACGCGGTCGCGAAGGACACTTCTTCCACAAAGGTACCGAGGCAACGCATCGGCGTGCGGGACTGGACGATCGTCTGGTAGTAGTCGGCCAGCTGACGGCTGCCCTCGTCGGCATCCTCGCGGCCATATCGGTCGCCGCCGCCCCGGACGCCGACCAGTTCGGCAACGCGCTCGCCGCGTAGCCGATATTCGAAGACGTCATGATCGACCATACGGACCAGAAACAGATGGGCCGCAACATCGGTCAGTTCCAGGACATCAAAATCGGAACGTTGGGGGATATCTGGCGCAAAGCCCAGCCACCACTCGTACAAACGCCGCACGGCAGGTGCCACGAAATCGTCCGGACCGCCGATCTCGGTCCTGTGAACATTCGAGAAGTTGAACATCTGGGCGGGCCCGGCGCTGTATTCCTGCATCTTTCAGAACGACTGGGCGTCGCTCCCCCGACTCACACGCCAGTGTGGCGCGACTAGGCTTAACTACGGGTTAAGCCAGGCCCGCTTGGCTTCGGCAAATCTGCCCTCCAGGATCGCTGTCCTGACTTCGGCCATTAACCGCGTCATGAAGCGGATATTGTGCAACGTCAGCAGTTGCAGCCCCAGGAACTCGCCGGCCTTCATCAAATGGTGAACGTAGGCGCGGCTGAAGTGGCTGCAGCCGTAGCAGTCGCACTGCGGATCGATCGGGGCATCGTCCTCGCGAAAGCGGGCGTTGCGCAGATTCAGGCGGAAATTGCCATTATCGCGGCTCAAAGCCCAGCCGTGCCGGGCGATGCGCGTTGGAGACACGCAATCGAAGGTGTCGATGCCCGCTTCGACGCCTTCCCAGATGTCCCTAACGCCGCCGATTCCAAGCAGATGGGTGGGACGGTCCTGGCGCAAGCCGGCCATGGCGAAGCTTACGACCTCGTACATCTGCTCCTGGCTGGCGCCGAGGCAGCCGCCCACGGCCTGTCCAAAGAAATCGTTCTCGGCGACGAATGCCGCGCTTTCGCCCCGCAGGTCCTCATAGACCCCACCCTGGACGATGCCGTACAGCGCCTGCGGCCCGGCGGATCCCTGTCCCTCGGCGCGGTCGAACGCCTCGAGGCTTCTCAGCGCCCAGCGGTGGGACATGTGCATGGACCGCTGGGTGTAATCCCGCGACACATGGAACGGCGTGCATTCGTCCAGCACCACGATCAGGTCCGCGCCAAGCTGCTGCTGGATGGCAATCGAGCCCTCGGGCGTCAGAGAGATCTTTCTCCCGTCGGTGTAGGCGCGAAAGGTCGCCCCCGCCTCCTCGACCTTCATCAGTGTCCGTTCGGCCGTCTCGTTGGGGCGGTTTCCCTTGATCTCCTCGGAAACCGATCCGTGACCGAAGGCGAAGATCTGGTAGCCGCCCGAGTCCGTCAGCATCGGTCCCCGCCAGCCGGAGAACCGGTGCAACCCGCCCATTTTCGAAACCAGCTCGGCCCCGGGCTGCAGCATCATGTGGTAGGTGTTGGACAGGATGATGTCGACGTTGCTGTCGACCAGTTCGCGGGGCTGGGCCGCCTTGATCGCACCCTTCGTGGCGCAAAAGATGAACGCGGGCGTCGGGATCGCGCCATGAGGCGTTTCCAGGCTGCCGAGACGGGCGCGCGACCCCGGCACGGTCTTCAGGACATTGAATGTGAAGTCGGGATAACGGCTCATGCCGTGCCTCGGATCCGACGGCGGCCGAAAGCGCTCACGCGGCGGCCGGGCGGGGAACGGCGCGCCCGGCCAGATACATGAACGGCGTGTCCAGAAACGCCACCAGCACCCGTAGGCCGTAGGTGCCCAGAATATACGTGAAGATTAAGGCATGCCAGCCGACCGGCTGGGGCGCGAGCACGACCCAGGCAAGCAGGCTGAAGATCACATTGTCGATAAAGGCCGACACCAGGGTCGACGCATTGTTGCGCAGCCACAAGAAGCGGCCGCCGGTCGCCTTGCGCAGGACGCCGAACAGCCAGACATCGTGGTACTGGCTGATCAGATAGGCGGTCATCCCTGCCACGAAGAAGGCCGGCGCCGGGGTGAACAGGGCCGCCATGTGATCGTGATAGGGCAACGCCCAGGCCATCGCTTCGCCCGCCTGTTCCGGCGTCATCGGCTGGAACCCGAGGGTGATCACCATGAAAACCACCCACAGAAGATAGCTGGCAAACCCGATCAAGACGCCGCGCCGGGCCGACGCCGGGCCGTAGTGCTCGGCCAGAATGTCGGTGCACAGATAGGTGGTGGAAAACAGAATGGTGCCAAGCGCCACCGGCTCGGCATAGATCCCGAACTGCACCGCCTTGAGGACCTGGACGTTGGCGCCGATGATCGCAACGGCGATGTAGACGTACAACCCGGCCTCGCCGAACAGCCGCAGCATCACGATCACGCCGCCAAAGCAGGCCGCCAGCATCACCGCCCAGACCGCCGCAGGCGGCAGGGCGTTCATCGCTGCAATCAGACTATTCGGGTCCAGGGCCATGCCTTTGTCTCTAGCTTGGGCGGCGGCGTCCGCCCCGCCGGCCGCCGGAAACTAAAAGGCCCGCCGTGACAGCGGGCCTGTTCCGGTCGGGTCCGCGCGCCGTCCTACTCGGCGGCGGCCGCCGCGCGCTGGATGCGGCGTTTAAGGCGCAGCGCCTCTTCGGGCAGCTTGCGGTCGGGCGTCCCCAGCAGGAACGCATCCAACCCGCCCTTGTGGTCGATCGTCCGCAGGGCCTTGGTGCTCAGCCGCAGGCGCACGCTTTCGCCAAGCGTATCGGACAGCAGGCGCGTGTTCTGCAGGTTGGGCAGGAACCGCCTCTTGGTCTTGTTGTGGGCATGGCTGACATTATTGCCGCTCACCACGCCGCGGCCCGTAATCGCGCACCGTCGAGACATTTCGACCTCGGTTCTTTCTATGAAACTAAACGCACCCGTCCGGCCGGCCGGTCGGATGCAGCCCCCATGGGCGCGCCCTTTTAGGGCAGTTGCCCCGTCGGCGTCAACCCTTCGCGAGGGCGCAGCAGGCGGACTTAGTCGGTGATCGCCCCCCAGCCGCTTTCTTCGGATTCTCCGGTGATCGCGCCGCCGTCAGACCGGGCCGGCTGCGCTGCGGCGGGCGGCGCGTCGGCGGCCGGTCCAGGCGCATCGGCCGCCGGAGCCTGCGGCGCGGGATCGCTGCCCGCATACTGGCCGGACAGCCCGCTCAAAACTTCGCTCTGGGCGACGATCCGTTCCAGCCGCTTGGCCATGTTGTATTGCCGATCCAGCCCCGCATAGTGCAGTCCCACCAACGACAGGTCATTATCCGAAAAGATCGGCGACCCCGAACTTCCGCCCAATGTGTCGCAATAGTGGTGAAAATCCCCGTCTTCTGCAATTCTTGCGTTTCGACAGTTGCGCCGGGTGATCTTTTTCGGCTTACCCATCGGATGATGGATGATGAACAGTTCCTCGCCATCCGCCGGGTCGCGGGCATCGATGTCGACCTGGCCGTAGCGTGCGGTGGGATCGCCCGCGACTTCCACCACGGCGTAGTCCAGGTCGGGATTGGCTTCGATCGGGACCGTGGCAACCTCGTAAAAATCGATCTCGTTCTGGGGCTGGCCCGTCGTCAGGTAGTTCATGACCAGTTGCGCCGCCATGATCGTTCCTTCATGGCCGGGCACGCAGTGGTAGTTCGTCATGATCAAGGAGGGCGATATCACCCAGGCGGTGCAGGTGGAGGTGACCTGTTGCCCCCCAAGGTCGATCAGCAGGTCCAGCCGGCCCACCGGGTTGGCGATCTGGCGATAGCGGTTGCCTTGCGAGAATCCGGCGATGTCCTCGAAGTTGTCGCTCTCGTCCATGAGTTTTTCCAGGTGGATCTTGCTTTCCGGCAACGGCAGGTCGGACCGGCCGAAATACTCCTTGGGAAGCGAACCTCCTGGCCAAACGCCGCGCCCGCCATCAGCGAAATGCTTGCCAGAACACATAAAAACAGCCTCATCGTCACACCTTCCTCGCCTGTGCGCGACCTGCGGCGGGTGTGCCCCGCGCCGTCACGCCATTCTATCCAAGGATTGGGGCCGGAATCAGCCCTCTTCGGACGTCCGGCCACCGCCGCCTTCGCCCAGAAAGGCCGAAACCAGGCGATTGGCGGCCGATGCGGGCGCCAGACGGCCGCTTGCAACCGCCTCCTCCAGTTCCGGCAGCATTGCCCGGATTCGCGGATCCGCCCGCAGGCCGTCGATCAACCCGTCCTCGACTTCGCGCCACATCCAGCGCAACGCCTGGGCGGCCCGGCGAGAAGCCAGCGCGCCCTGTTTCTCCTGGCGTTCGAAAAATGCCTGAAAAAGGGCCCAGGCATCGTCGATCCCCTCGCCCGTCAGCGACGAACAGGTCCTGACCGGAACCTCCCACCCGTCATGCTCGGGACCGACCAGGCGCAGCGCCGCCTGATAGTCCATCGCCGTCCGCCGGGCCGCCTCGTTCAGCGCACCGTCTGCCTTGTTGACCAGCATGATATCGGCAAGTTCGACGATGCCTTTTTTCATTCCCTGCAGATCGTCGCCGGCGGCCGGCTGCAGCAACAGCACGAAAAGATCGGTCATCTCCGCCACTGCGGTCTCCGACTGGCCGACACCCACGGTCTCGACGATGACCACGTCGAAGCCCGCGGCCTCGACCACGGTCATCGCCTCGCGGGTGCGCCTGGCAACCCCGCCCAGTGTGCGTCCGGCCGGCGACGGACGGATATAGGCGGCATCGCTGCGCGACAATTGTTCCATCCGGGTCTTGTCCCCCAGGATGGAACCGCCGCTGCGCTTCGAGCTGGGATCGACCGCAAGCACGGCGATCCGGTGCCCTTGGGCGATCACGTGCTGGCCCATTGTCTCGATGAAAGTCGACTTGCCGACGCCCGGAACACCCGAAATGCCGATTCGCATCGCGCGCCCGGCATCGGACAGCAGCGCGGCCAAAAGGGCGTCGGCATCGCGCCGGTGGTCCGACTTGACGGATTCGACCAGGGTGATCGCCCGCCCCAGCATCCGGCGGTCGCCCGACCGGACGCCCGCAACCAGGGCCGCTTGTCCTTTTTCCGTCATCTCAACACCCCATCCCGCACGCACCGTCAACGACGGGACGGGCGGCACCCTTTCAAGGAATCCTCTCGTCGACAGGCGCCAAGGGCTTGCCCTCGACAGCGGCGGAGAACACGATCGACGTGATCACTTGCCCGAACTGACGCAGCCTTTCGACAACATCCTCAAGGTGCCCGATCGACCCTGCAGCGACCTTCAATACGAAACAATCCTCGCCCGACACGTGAAAGCATTCAAGGATCTCGGGCAAGTCCCGCGCAAGACCGACGACGCCCCGGTCCTGCTGGGCCGGACAGGACAGGCGCACCATCGCCGTGACGGGCCAGCCCAGGCTGGCCCGGTCGACCACGATGCGATACCCGCGGATCACGCCCGTCTCTTCCATCCGGCGGACCCGCTCGGCCACCGCCGGCGGCGACAGGCCGACGCGTTTGGCCAGCTGATTGAACGACAAGCGGGCATCGTCCTGAAGCGCCGCCAGGATATCGCGGCTCGCCCTGTCCAGATCGAACGAATTCATGCTTTCTTTCATGTGAACAACAATCTGCTCTTTTTTCGATTTAATCAAATGATTTCTATCATTTTTCATTTCATCTTAATGCCTAAACTGCCAGAAATCCGTATGATTGGAATCCTCGAACTCGCCTGAATCTGCGCACCACCCGGCTGCGGTCGGCCGTGTCGTGCCAGATGGTTTGCCAAAGAATTCAACAATTAAGCCGGACTTAAGGGGTGGTTGGTTAGACGGTATGCAGACAGGCCCAGAAGGTGCCTGCGGCAAAATTGGTTAACGACACAACCGATTGAGACGTTCGAAAAGAACGCACAGGGCAGAGTGGACTGAGTGGCGCACGCTGAGACGGCATTACCGAACGGCGCCGGCCGATCCCTGCCGGCGACCTTTCGCGAGCGCGGCGCGTATCTCCCGTTTACGACGCCGGAACTCATCCATGCGCGCGTTCGCGAGCTGCAGGTTGGCACCGGAACTATGATCTTCGTGCCGCGGCTGGTCGGCAGCAGGCGCGCGCACTTCGTTCCCCTGCGAGGTCTGGACGAGACATTCGCCCTGTCCGTGCACGACCGCGCGATGTACGAGCAGATCATGGCAACCCGGGCGACCACCCCGGCAAAGATCGCCCGCATCGCCGACACTCTGGCCCAAGATGGCCTGGCGGGCGCAGCGGAGATGCAACGCGTCCGGACCGCCCGCGCCGAACACCGTCGCGCACGCCTGCGTCTGTTCATGTTCATGATCGGCGACTGCGTCGAACAGCTCTGCGGGGACGACGACAGTGCGCTGGCGGTCACGCCGGGCACGATCGCTTCGGCCGACGGATTGCAGCGCGCGTGCGATGCATTGTCTCCATTTGCGGCGCAGCACGATCTGGACGGCCAGGAGCTGATCGACCGGCTTGAACGGTGGGCAAGAGCCACGGCCTGCGTCGGCAGCGTTCACGGCCAGATCACGGGCTACCTGACCCACACCACCGATGCCATGGCTGAGATGGCCAGGAGCCTGGAGAAGTGGCAAAGCGCTGAGCCCGAGGAATCGGCGGAAATGGCCGAATGGATCGTCAAGGCCTGCACGAATACGCTGTCATACGCCGAGACGCTGTACAATCGGATCAGTCAACCCGCGACCCTGCTGGGCGAGTCCTTGATCAGCTTCGAAGACACGTTCCGACGCATTTGCATGGATGTGGAGGTTCTGATCTGGCTGACGGACGGCTGGGGCCCGCTCGCCCGTCAATGGCAGGTCGCCGCGGACGCCGATCGGTTCGCGCAACGCGATGCCGTTGAAGACATGGTCAGGTACGTGCCCTTGCTGCCGAACGACTTCATCATGGAAAAGGATCGCCCGCTGTGGGGCGTGTTCCAGAAGCGGCAGTTGAACTGGCAGAAACACATCGACAGGCCGCAAAAGCGAAAAGCCAAGTCCGGCTCCGCAAAACCGGCAGCGGCACCGGCGCCACGCGCATGAACCACAGCACCCAATCGAAACAGCTTGCGCAGTTCCTGGCGACGCTCACGCCGCAGCACGTTCGCAAGCTGGTGATGGTGCTGGAGGGCCAGCGTTCAGCGGGTCAGGGCACGCTTCTCCACGACGAAATTCTGGGCATCCTGCGACCGTCGCTGGCCGCCATGCGCATGCCAAGGGTCATGACCCCACAGCGCGTGCTGTGCGCGCCGTTCGAGGACCTGCTGCGCCCGGACGACCCCGAAGTCAAACAGATCGGCATGATTTCCCGCGCCAGCATCTCGGTGATGTGGACCCTGCTTCAGGAACTGGAGCCGGAGCGTTTGCGGGCGCTGTGCGACAGCTTCACGCAGGCGCAGAAATCCGGCGATCACGGCGCAACCGGAGAGATCTCGCGCCGCCTGTGGCAAACCGCTGCGGAAGCGCTGTCCGAACCTCTTCGAAAAGCCGCAAGCGACACCGACGCCTATAAGAACTTCGCCGAGCGCGTCGGCGGTTCGCGCCGGGCGGAGGATTTGCGGGAAATCCAGGCGGTCCTGTCGATCGGAGATCGGGTAGAGCATGTCAAGGCACTGCTGCCGCGGCGTCCGATCCGCCGCCTGTCCGACGAGGACATTACGCTGGTTTCCCGGGTTTACGAGGAAATCGCAGCCAAGAAGCAGGGACGCGAGGTGTTCCTGCTGATGGTCGTGCTGGGTCGGCTGGAGCAGAAATACGAACTGATGAAGATCATCCGCAATTTCTCGCCGAAGATGGACGACACCCTGGCCGTGTCGACGGAATTGCGCACCGCCGGCGACCTCGTCATCGATGCGCTGGAGTCGGATGCCGACATGATTCACAATGCCGCCGCCGATGCCCAGGACGAGGACGGGCTTATGCGCCTGGCCCACCGCTATGCAAATAACTTCAATGGCATCACGAGCGAAATCGGCATCAGGCGGGATGGCGAATGGGGCCGGCGCATGTTCGCCAGCCGAACCAAGGTATCCGAGGCGATCGAACAGAGCCTGCTGGCGGCGGCTGCGTCGAAAGTCCTATCGGTGCTGCCGCACACAAACGGGTCCAAGGGCGTAATCGTGACCACGCCCGATTTCAGCACGGGTATCGACCACAAGGCCTACCTTGTCGCCGAGCGGCGCGCCCGTGCGGTCGCCGAAAGCGCACGCATGTCCGAACATCTGGGAGTCGCCAACTCCGCCGGACAGACCGTAGAAATCCTGAAACGCGAGCTGAACCGGTATGGCTCGATGCTTCTCAAGGAATTGCCCAACACCAATCCGGCGCATGTCGATAACGCCCGAAACCACCTCTTCACGACCGTGACGCTGCTGGAACTGGTGGCGAAGACCAACGAAGCCGACACGCTGCGCCGCCGCGGCATCGAGGCGATGAGCCGCGTCAAGACCCCGCCGGAAGCCGAAGACAGCCTGCAGGCCGCGCTCGCTTCCGGTCGCGCCCTGGAGATCCTGAGGCCCGATCCGGCCGACTGAACCTGCTCTTACTCGTCCCGCCCCAGGGCCCGGCTCAACAGAATGTAGAGTTTGCCCACATCCGAGGTCATGAAGGTGGAGTGCAGCAGGCCCTCCGGGTCAGATTCGCGGCCTTCCGTCAAAAGCCGCTCGAACTGGTCGACGTAGCGCAGCACATAACCCCGGATTTCCTGATCCTCGCGGATCTTCTCTGTGACGCGACGAACCAGCGGCGTGTTCTTGCCCTTCAGCAGGCTGCGGGTGAAGACGCCTCGGTCGCCCTTGGCGTAGCGCCGCCAGTCCGCCTCCGGGACGTCGTTGTACAGCACCCGCATCAGATCCAGCGATATCGAGTTCAGGTCTTCGACGATGAACCGGGCGGTCTTCAGGAAGTGGTCTCGTCGCGACGTCTGCACACTTTCAGACAGTGTCTGCGCCTGGGTCGCGGCGTCGGCGCTGGCCTGCGTCAGCCGGGCTGCCTGGCGGTCGAAGGACTCGCCCGCCTCCGCTGTCATCGCAACGGCTTTCTCGAAGGACTCGGACACGTCCTCGGTTCGGGACCTGACCCGTTCGGACAGGGCGTTCAGCGTCTCGCGGGTGCGTTCGGCCACGCTCTCCAGCGTCTCCGTCCGCTTGTCCAGTCCGCCGCCCGCCTCGTCTATTTCCCGTCTCGTGCGTTCGCCGGTCTCCGCGAGCTTCTCCGACTGCCCTTTCAGCACGTCGTTCAGGGTGACCAGCCGGGTCATGACATCGTCGGTCGAGCTGGTCACATGGACCCTTTGCTCGCCAAAGGCGTCGGCAACCCGCCGGATCGCCTCGGTCGCCTCGGCGGCGGTCCGAGACAGTTCTTTCGCCTGTTCCTGGAGACCCTCGCGGTTGTCGTTGATCTGCATGCCAGACTGGACCGAAACGGTGGTCAGCACCTCCGCCTGCTGTTTTAGTTTTTCGGTGACGTCGCCGATCAGCGACAGCGCCTTGCCGAAAGACTCGTTCAGGTGTTCGGTCTCGCTCCTGAAACTGGCGCCGGATTTGTTCAGGCGCGCGGTCACATCTTCGGCCGAATCCCGGATGCCGGCGATCTGCTGTTCCAGGGCAGACTGGATTGCGCCGGTTTGCGCCACCGCCTTCTCCGAGGCCGCGGCAAGCGTTTCGACCTGACTTTGCAGCGTCTGCTCCGTCGCCTCGGTCTGATTGGCCAGAACCGAGGTCAGCGCCTCCAGGGCCTCGGTATCGTCGCGCAGCGCGTCGCGGATCTTGCCGGCCTCCTCCGTTGCCTTGGTGGAGGCGTCGCTCAGTTCCGCGGTGCGGGCGTGGATCGCATCCCGGATGTCCCGCACCTGGGTCGCCGCGTAATCGGACGCCTCGCGCAAATCCTGACCCTGGCGCTGCAACACATCGCCGATGGCATGGGCCTGCGCCGAGGCCCAGTCGGACGCCTCTTGCAGCGTTTCGGACTGGCGCTGCAGCATGTCCGACAGGTCCCGGACGCGCGCGAGCGCCGGATCGATTGTGTCGGACAGTTCCTTCGCCCCGTCGCGGACCGTGTCCTTGATCAAGGCGGCCTTTTCCGCCAGCAGCGCTTCGATGTCCCTGGCCTGGCTCAGCGAAACGTCCGATGCCGCGGCCAGTTCCTCGCTCTGACGCCGAAGGGAACCGCGGATGGTCTCGGCGCGGGACGCCGCAAGGTCGGACGCCTGGGCGATCTCGTCGGCCTGGGCGCGCAGCGCCTCGCCCATCGACTGGACCTGTTCGGTGGCGGTTTCCGAAACACGAACCAGCTGCGAGGTCTGATGATCGGCCGCTTCTGCGGAAAGCTGGGCCTGTTTCGTGACCTCCTCCGCGACCCGTGCCAGCTCCTCGACCTGCAGCTTGACCGTCGTCTTGATGCCCGCAACCTGGGCGCCGGATTTTTCCGCAGCATGAGACAGCATCTGCGTCTGTTCGCGCAGGCCGTGCGTGATTTCCTGCACCTGCTCCGCCGTTTGGGTCGTCAATCCGTTCATGGCGTCGGCATGCTTGGTCAAGGCTTCGTCCAGGCGCCCCGACACCGCCTCGGCCTGCTCGTCCAGCAAGGACCCGAACTGGTCGATCCTGCCCTTTGCCGTGTCCAGCGACCGGGTCAGTCCTTGCCCGTGCCGGTCCAGAACGGTCTCCACCGACTGCGCGAACATCACGGTTTGGCGGTTCAACGCCTCGGAAAGCCGGTCGATCCGCTCGCCGGTGCGGTCCGTGAAGGTGTTGAGCGCGCCTGCCTGAGCGTCAAATGCGACTTTCAGGCGATCGGTGACCTGGACCACGCTCTGCCGCAGCAGGCTGGCGATCTCACCGGCCCGGGTCGCCGCCATTTCGGCGGCTGAATCCAGCTCCGACGATCCACGGGCCAGTTCTTCGCCGATACCTTCGGCGTTCTTCCGGGCCTGTTCGGATGCCGCAACCATCTTGTCGGCATAACCGCCGAACAGCGATCCGATCTCCTGCGCCTGCCCGGCGAGACGGTCGGACGCCGACACCACGTCGCCCACTTGCAGTTTTAGGGCCGAGTCGACCTGTTCGGTATGGTCCACGATGGTCTGCGACGCATCGGTCAGTTCGCGGGCCTGGTTTTCCACCGCCTGCTCGATCGTGGCGCGCTGCTGTTCCAGCCGGTCCGCCAGGCTGGACAGGGTCGTGGTCTGTTCGCCCAGCCCGGTTCGGATGTTGGCGGTTTCCGTGGCGACCCGGTCCGTCGCCTTATGCAGGTCCTCGCTTTCGGCCTTCAAGTGACCCGTCAGGTCGCGCAACTGCACCGAGGCGCGGTCGCTGGCCCGGGTCAGTTCCTGGGTCTGCGCCTTCAGCGCGTCCGCGACGTGTCGGATCCTGTCCTGGGCGTCGTCGGCCGGATAGGTCAGCATGTCCAGCTGGCGTTGCAGCAGTTCGGTATAGCGCCGGACGTCTCTATTTCGGGCCGAATAGAGCGCCACCAGCCAAAAGAAGACCAGCGGCCCGAACACGCCGGTCAGGCCGGCGGCCAGTTCATGCGGCAGCAGATGCCCGATCTGCCATCCCAGGGCGACCGAGATGTACCAGACGCATAAACCCAGCCAGACGATCGTGCCAATGGTTGCGCCAAGCGCAATCCAGCGCGTCTGGTTGCCTAGACGACCGGGCAGGCCGGTGGTGGAGGGGGCATCCGCATGTTGGTGCCGACCGGCACGCGGGAGCGATGTAATCTTAGAGGCCATGTTACCGTACCTTGGGTCCTGCCCCCGATCCAGAAACCCGGTTACGCTCCCTGAAACGAACTCGCATTTGCCGGCGACGCTTTTTCGATCGCCTTGGCGTCTTCAGGACTGGCGGATATGTTCCAGCGGTACAAACCCTGCCACATCCCGCGAAACCATGCCAGACCCTAACACATTTGCAAACCTGCACATAATTGACCACCCCCTAATCCATCACAAGCTCAGTCTGATGCGGCGCAAGGAAACGCCGACTACGCTGTTCCGCCAGTTGGCCAAGGAGATTTCTCAACTGATGGGCTACGAAGTGACGCGCCATGTCCCTGTGACCCGGGAAACCATCGAAACCCCGATGGACACCATGGAGGCGCCGGTGTTGGCGGGGCGAAAGCCGGCAATCGTCGCCATTCTGCGCGCCGGTCTCGGCATGAGCGACGGCCTGCGCGAACTGGTTCCGTCGGCGCGGGAGGGGCATATCGGGCTTTTCCGGGATCCCGAGACCAAGCGTCCCGTCGAATACTTCGTCAAACTGCCGGAATCCCGGGGCCGGTTGTTCATTCTCTGCGACCCGATGTTGGCGACGGGGTATTCGTCGTCGCACGCCGTCGATGTGTTGAACCGGCACGGAGTGGAAGACCAGAACATCCGTCTGATGGTGCTGGTCGCGGCCCCAGAAGGGGTCGCGGTGATGCAGGAAAACCACCCCCATGTCCGCGTTTATGCGGCGGCGCTGGACCGAGAGCTGGACGAAAACGGCTATATCCTGCCGGGCCTGGGGGATGCCGGCGACCGCCTTTACGGCACGCGGTGAGGCCGAACTGGCCAAGGCAGGCAAGTCCGACGTCTCCATCCACTGTTACGACGCGGATCACGCCTTCGCAAACCCTTCCAGCGCCCGCTACGACGTCGCGGACGCCAAGCTGTCCTGGGAGCGGACGACCGCGTTCTTCAAGGACAACCTGGGCTGACGGGGACGAGACTGCGGCTGCCATATCCTGCGTGACGCGCCCTGCGGGCGCTCCCCAGGATGAGGGAACCCGAGGTTTTCGCGCATCCAGTGAACCCCTCAAACCGAGGAGACCGCGCAGCGGTCGTCACGAAGGGTCCGGCTGCCACCCTGGCACGCAATCAGCACTGGGAACCGACCGCCCATTGCTTTAGCGTGCGGCCATGTTCAGGCGCACCGTCTCTCTCGCCGCAGGTCTGATCCTCGCCGGCGTCGCTGCCCAGATCCCTGAATTCACCCAGCAATACCTTCAGCGTCTTGGCGGCCAGATCGACGAGATCGATGTCCAGGTCGAAGCACTGGACGACAGGGCGGCGGAAGCGGGTCTCAGCCGGGGCGACTATGTGCGCCGCTTCCTGGACAACGAAGACCAGATCATCAAGCGGGAGGGCGACTACATGGTCCAGGTCCTCGCCCGCCACACGCTGTTGCATGCCGCCTACGACGCGCTGGTCGCGGCCCCGCTGTGGCAGCGGCCGCTACGCATGGTGCAGCACCATCTGCCGGATACCAGCCGGGCGACGCTGAACGAATTCAAGCCGGCCGTGCCGCTGACCGTGGAAGGGTTTGCCTTTGCCGCCGGCGGGTTCCTGGGAGGCTGGTCGTTGCTCGCGGTTCTGCTGGCGCCCTTCGGACGCCGCCGGCAGCGCAGGGCGGACGCGGTTTAGAAACCGGGCGGGCACCCCGAAAAGACTGCCCGCCCTTTATCGACATCCCAGACGGCTACTTTTGCGTAGTCCGGCCTTCGAGCTTGGGTTCGACCGGACCGGCGCCGCCGCGTCGACGAAAAGCGTGTTCAGGCCTGCCGGACTTGTCGAGGTCTATTAGTCGGATGGCAAAGAACGGCCGGATCGCGCCGGCCGTCAGCGCGCCGAGCCGCGACTGCTCCACCGCGGCAGCGTCGGCCGGGCCCCGACCGTCTTGGGCTCGCCCCGGCCGGACGGCGGTGTCCATTCCTCGTCGAAAAGGTCGGCCAGCTGTTCCATCATCGTGCCGCCGAGCTGGTCCACGTCGACGATGGTGACGGCGCGGCGGTAATAGCGGGTCACGTCGTGGCCGATGCCGATGGCGACGATCTCGATCGGCGAGCGGACCTCGATATACTCGATCACGTCGCGCAGGTGCCGTTCCAGGTAATTGCCCGGATTGACCGACAGGGTTGAATCGTCGACCGGCGCGCCGTCGGAGATCACCATCAGGATCCGCCGCTCCTCCGACCGGCCCAGCAGGCGCTGATGCGCCCATAACAGCGCCTCGCCGTCGATGTTCTCTTTCAGCAGCCCCTCGCGCAGCATCAGGCCCAGATTGCGCCGGGCTCGGCGATAGGGCAGGTCGGCGGATTTGTAGATGATGTGACGCAGGTCGTTCAGGCGGCCCGGATTGGAGGGCTTGCCCTGGGCGATCCAGGCTTCCCGCGACTGCCCGCCCTTCCAGGCCCGGGTGGTGAAGCCCAGGATCTCCACCTTCACGCCGCAGCGCTCCATGGTGCGCGCCAGGATGTCGGCGCTCATCGCCGCGATCGAGATCGGCCGGCCGCGCATCGACCCGGAATTGTCGATCAGCAGGGTGACGACGGTATCGCGGAATGAGATGTCGGTCTCCCGCTTGAAGGACAGGGGATGCATGGGGTTCGTGACGACCCGGCTGAGCCGGCCGGTGTCCAGCAGGCCCTCTTCCAGGTTGAACTCCCAGGACCGGGTCTGCTGGGCCATCAGCCGGCGTTGCAGGCGGTTGGCCAGCTTGCCGATGATGCCCTGCAGGTGGGTCAGTTGCTGGTCCAGCATCTGGCGCAGCCGCGTCAGCTCCTCCGGGTCGCACAGCGTGTCCGCAGGCACGACTTCGTCGTAGGCTTCGGAGAAGATCTTGTAGAAAGGCTCCCGCGGCAGGTTGGAGAGATCGTGTTCGGGACGCCAGCGTTTGCCGGAATCGCCCGGCTCCTCGCTGCCCGGCGTCGACATCATCTCGCCGGCCAGGTCCTCGTCCATCATGTCGCCGAGTTCGTCGTCGCCCGCCTCGCCCATGGCCGCCTCGGCCGAGCCTTCCTGGCTCTGGGCATCGGAATCGCCGCTTTCTTCTTCGGACTCGCCGCGGACCTGGTTGTCCGCGCTTTCCTGATCGTTCTCCTCGCCGTCGCCTTCGGCATCGGCGGTCTCTTCCACGCCCAGATCGATATCCAGGTCGCGGATGAGCTGGCGTGCGCAGCGGGCATACTCATCCTGGTTTTCGGCACACTGGACAAGCTGGTCCAACGTCTTGCCGATCTGGTTCTGCAGGTGCGGCGCCCAGAGCTCATAGGCCTTGCGCGCCGCCGCCGGCGGTTCGGCGCCGGTCAACAGGCGGCGCGCCATCAGGCGCACCACTTCGGGAACAAGGGCTTCGGTGCGATCGTTGACCCTGTGATATCCCAGGCTGCGATAGTGCTCGTCCAGGGCCGCAGCCAGGTTGCCGCGCACGCCGGCCATGTACCGCGCGCCCAGCGCCTCGCACCGCGCCTGTTCAAGGGAATCGAAGATGACGGGGGCCACTTCGCCGGACGGCTTGCGCGCCGCATGCACGGCGGGATCGTGATGGCGCACCTTCAGCGCCAGCGAGTCGGCTTCGCCGCGAACCTGCGCCACCTCTTCCGCCGGCATGTCCCGGCTGGGGAACGGCAGCCGCGCCCGCGGGCCGCTTAGCGTCGCCTGTTCGGAGGCGTAGACGACGTCGATTTCCGCATCGCCGCTGACCGCCCGGAAGGCTGCCGCGTTGGCGCGCTTAAACGCCTCCTGTGCGCCTTCCTGCTCGCTCACCGGCCCGCCTCAGACCCCGGCCTTGCTCAGGGTGCTTTCCGGCAGTTCCTGTCCGAAACAGCGCTGATAGTACTCGGCCACGATCGGGCGCTCGGTCTCGTCGCACTTGTTCAGGAAGGTGACCCGGAAGGCAAAGGCCAGATCGCCGAAGATATCCGCGTTCTCCGCCCAGGTGATCACCGTGCGCGGACTCATGACCGTTGAGATGTCGCCGGCCATGAAGCCGACCCGGGTCATGTCCGCCATCTGAACCATTGCGGCCACGGTCTCGCGGCCCTCGGTGCTGTCATATTCCTTTGCCTTGGACAGCACGATTTCGACCTCTTCGTCGTGCGGCAGGTAGTTCAGCGTGGAAACGATCGACCAACGGTCCATCTGGCCCTGGTTGATCTGCTGGGTGCCGTGATAGAGCCCGGTGGTATCGCCCAGCCCGACCGTGTTGGAGGTCGCGAACATCCGGAAGTAGGGATGCGGCTTGATCACTTTGGACTGGTCCAACAGGGTCAGCTTGCCTTCGACCTCCAGCACACGCTGGATGACGAACATCACGTCCGGCCGCCCGGCATCGTATTCATCGAAACACATGGCGACCGGGTTCTGGAGGGCCCAGGGCAGGATCCCTTCGCGAAACTCGGTAACCTGCTTGCCGTCGCGGATCACGATGGCGTCCTTGCCGACCAGGTCGATCCGGCTGATATGGCTGTCCAGATTGACCCGAGCGCACGGCCAGTTCAGCCGCGCGGCGACCTGCTCGATATGGGTCGATTTGCCGGTGCCGTGGTAGCCCTGGACCAGCACGCGCCGGTTATGCCCGAAGCCCGCCAGGATCGACATCGTGGTGTCGTGATCGAACACGTAGGAATCGTCGACGTCAGGGACGCATTCCGACCCCACCGAGAACCCCGGAACCGTCATTTCCGTATCGATTCCGAACGTCTGGCGCACCGAAACCTCGATGTCGGGTGCGTCAAGCGAGAGTGCGGTGGCCGGTCCGTCCGATGTCATC
>Ga0056115_1000396_pt1 | contig 19870 bp, 18 predicted proteins | sample WorMetOlspDAHAB1_FD_77007 | JGI IMG/M metagenome (GOLD analysis project Ga0056115, IMG submission 77007) | Marine gutless worms symbiont microbial communities from Max Planck institute for Marine Microbiology, Germany - Olavius sp. DAHAB.1 ...
GATCTATTGAGATCTTATCTTATTAATTATTATTCTTCCTCTTTGGAGAACAGCACATCCACATCCTTGAGGTCATCTGCCAGATATTCGCGTTCATTCTCACCCAGAATGCCCATAGACAGGCAGATCAGGGTCCAGAGGTGGACGTTATGCCAGCCGCCTTCGTAAAATTCACTCAGATCGTGAATTTGAGAATGGCAGTTATGGCAGGGGGTGATACAATATGGAGCGCCGGTGTCCATAATCTGGTCGGCTTTCAATTTACCGAAAGCTCTGCGGGCTTCGGGCATTCCGTTTTGCAGAAATCCGCCGCCGCCGCCGCAACAATAGTTATTGGAGCGGTTAGGGGTCATGTCGATAAAATTTTCTTCCCCGACAACGGCTTTGGTTACAAAGCGCAGGTCTTCAGCCATCGGATCACCGTAGGTTTTGCGAACCAGCTGACAGGGATCCTGAACGGTAAATTTAATCTGGCGCTCCTTGTTCCAATCGGAATTAACCTTCAGCCGGCCTTCCCGAATCCAGCGGGCGTAAAGTGTAATAATACTTTCGATCTCGAAGTTGTGCTCGATGTTGAACTTTTGCAGTCCGACCCGGACTGCGAACATTTCGTGCCCTCACTCCGTGTTGAGCCAGTACTTACAGCCCAGATCATCGACGGCTTTAGCCTTTATACGAACAATTTTTTCCCAGTTATCGAGATCGGCCATAAAGAGGCAGTAGTTTTCAGCAGCCCAGCCTTTGGTGCCGTAGGTCCAGTCGGCACCGACGTGGTGCAGAATCTTCCACAGGGGCACCATTTCATCCGGTTCGGTTACCGGTTCACGGGAATTTTGATTCAAAAAATATTTCGCGCCTTCCTTGTTGATTGGTGCCATCAAATCTTCATATCCGGGCTGGGTTTCCCGTACTTCCTCCAGCACATCCTCAACCACAAACTGGAAATCTTCCTCACCGGCTCCCATGGCGCTGCAGGTTTCGTTCCTGAGGGCCATATCACAGGAGCCTAAAATTCCCTTGGGCCGCTCCTCCCGCGGTGTGTTTTTCCTAACATTGAATACGAGCTGCGGGATATCGATTTTCATTGGACAGACATAAATGCAGCGCATACACAGGGTGCACATCCAGGCCCAATCCGAATTCAGGATTTCCTCGTCCATTCCCAGGGCCGCCATACGCAAAAATTTCCTGGGATCCATGTCTTCCAGTCCGGTGGCCGGGCAGCCGGAAGAGCAGGCCCCGCATGTCAGACAAAGGTTCAGGTTGCCGCCCTCCGGCAGGATCTCCTTGACCTTATCGATAAACATGCTTTTTTTCTTACCGCCAAGTTTGATTGCTTCTTCAGCCATGCTGTAAAAACCTCCGTTTATTTATTTCCCTTAAACACGAGCGCCCCGGTTGATCGAGGCAAATATATATCAACATAAATTGTTGGATGGTTTGAAGATTGAAAAAAATTCTAAAAAGCCTTCTATGCCAGAGTTTTTGCGGTATGTCAATGATCTCCTACAAATTTAGTATGATTATGAATATATGGTCAAGGATCTTTATGGTTTGGTAAATCAGCCGGGTATGGTGTACCGGGAGGGCATATGGAAAATCAGGACTATCTGTCTATTGCTGATTGCTAAAATTAGAATTGCTGACTACCCTTCCCCAGATTTGCAATATTCCAAAGGAAGTGATATTATTAACATTATTTAGTCAATTATCGACCTTATATGCTTATAAATCATTTTCACCGGTGCTTTTTAATCAGACGCATCAGATTCTATTTAAGCTCCGGACATTACCGACCGATATAGGCTTTGTATCTCAAATATTTTGGGGAGGTAAACCAATCGGGCAGAAACAAATAAGGACTGGTGAGGAAAAATCGTTTAATGTCTACCATGAGGAGACAGTGGCCAAGTTAGCAGGGCTTACCCTTTGATTTCCTATGAATTCCCTTGACTTATCGACAAGAATATAATTTAGTCTAGCTATTAGTTTGAAGTAAAAATAATCCTGTTTCTAATTCTCGATGAGTTAAGAAAAGAAGGTTGGTCCTGAATGTTTGTCATCAGTAATCTATTAGCCGCCATTGCCGAAGTGCTACATTGGGTATTAAGCATTTTCATGTGGATTGTAATCGCTCGTGCAATTCTGTCATGGTTAAATCCCGATCCATATAATCCGATCGTCCGTTTTATTCATAATGTGACCGAGCCTGTACTTTACCAGATTCGAAGGAGAATCCCGTTTAACTTTGGCGGTATAGATTTTTCTCCGATCATCGTTCTTTTGGCTGTGATCTTTCTGCAACGATTCGTTGTGGCAAGTTTAATTGAATTGGCTCAATCGTTGCACTAAAAAGAGAAGGTAGGCAAACAAATGAATCTTACCCCCCTTGATATACAGCAGCAGAAGTTTAAAACCAAATTTCGTGGGTTTGATATCCGGGAAGTTGACGCATTTCTCGAACAGCTGGCAAACGCCTTTGAAGGGCTGCAAAGAACCCACAAGGATCTGCAGGAAGAGGTGCGACGACTTGAACTGGAGATCCAGGGATACCGCAAACGCGAAGAAACTTTTAAACGGGCCTTGCTGAATTCTCAAAAAGTCCTCGATCAAATGAAGGACAACGCCCGTAAATCGGCTGAGTTGATTATCGCAGAAGCCGAAGTCAAAGCCGAAAAAATTTTAAACAAATCCCATAACCGACTTGCACAATTGCATGAGGATATATCGGAATTGAAAAGACAGCGCATGCAAATTGAAGTGCAGATCAGTTCGATTATCGAGGCTCACAGCAAACTGCTTGAAATCAGCAAAGACGGCGTCAAAGAAATGGATGAGCAGGATGCCAAGCTGAAAGTATTGAAACAAGCGAAATAAGGGTCGTGGAAACCAATTAGTACGCCAGGATTGTGCCGAATTCAGGCGCAAGGCCCAAGGCGGGCAAAAGAAAAGTCCGCCGGACGGATTGATTTAATTATTTCCGAGACCCGATGATATCCGTTGTCACAGTTCGCCACGCAAGGACTCGGATTTGCACAGCTAAAACTGCGCGTAATGAGTTTACAAATCATAGGGCATTCGCCGGATCTTGCGAATAGCGCAGCCCGTTTGTAACCATGAAAATTGCGATAGCTTTTTTAATTCTGTGATAATCCCGGTAATTCCGTGGTAATTTTTTTCAAAGCTACTTTTTGTGTCAACGCAGGAGTTCTGAATGGCAAAAATTGATGCATTTTTTAAATTGATGAACGAGCAGGGAGCTTCTGATCTACACCTGGTGGCAGGTTCACCGCCGGCCCTAAGAATCCGGGGTGACATTGAGCGTATTAAATATAAAATTTTGGATAACGATGATCTGAGGGGCATGCTTTACGAAATTGCTCCGGAACAGAAAATTAAATCATTTGAAGAAACCGGCGATATCGATTTTGGTTACGAGATACCCGGGCTGGCCAGATATCGCGCCAATTTTTTTATGCAGAAAAATGGCGTTGGCGCTGTTTTTAGAGAAATTCCTAGCACCATTATGACCTCCGAACAGCTTGGTCTACCACCGGTGGTATCCAAGCTGGCCTCGCTGCCGCGCGGGCTGGTTCTGGTTACCGGACCTACGGGAAGCGGAAAATCCACAACGCTGGCGGCGATTGTCGATGTCTCCAATCGGGTGCGCAAAGACCACATTATCACGGTCGAAGATCCCATCGAATTTGTGCATACCAGTCAGGGTTGCATCGTCAATCATCGCGAAGTCGGCGTTCACACAGAATCATTCTCAACAGCACTGCGCGGCGCCCTGCGCGAAGATCCGGATATCATCCTGGTCGGAGAAATGCGGGATCTCGAAACAATTTCGCTGGCAGTGGAGGCGGCATCCACCGGCCACCTGGTGTTTTCCACCCTGCATACCTCCAGTGCCTATAAAACGGTCGACCGGGTGATTGAAGTTTTTCCATCTCATGAACAACCGCTCATTCGCTCAACCCTCTCAGATGGGCTGCGGGCTGTTATCGCCCAAGTCCTTTTTAAGCGCATTGATCGCAAAGGCAGGGTGGTTGCGTTGGAAATTCTGATCGCCAGCCCGGCTGTCCGGAACTTGATCCGGGAAGGCAAAACGCATCAGATTCCTTCCATGATCCAAACCGGTAAAAAGTACGGCATGGTTCTACTGGATGATTCCATCATGGAACTTTATAAAAAGGGGATGATCAGTGCCGAAGAAGGTTACGCCAAAGCAAATGAAAAAAGCCGCTTCCGTCCCCTGCTCACCGCACCACCGGCTGATTTTACGGAAGCCTAGAGTAAGATTATGAAAAAACAGGAAATCGATCACATACTGGTAAGAATGCTTGATTATCATCGGGATGTTTCCGATCTGAATTTCACGGTGGGAAAACCCATGCAGGTTGAGAGCGCGGGAGAGCTTATCCCAGTTGAAATCAAACCCAATTTTAAAGCGCTGACCCCTTTTCAGACTGAAATATTGGCCTTGAATCTCATCAACCAGGATCGTCGATTAACGGACGCGCTGCTGAACACGGGATCCTGCGACCTTTCATACGGCTTGCCCGGGAAAGCTCGCTTCAGGGTCAATATTTTCTCCCAGGGCACCAACCTCTCCATTGTTTTGCGTAAGCTCGAGTCTAAAATTCCGACCATTGAGGAACGGTCTCTGCCAAAAACCATGTATGAGATTGCCAAGGAGATCAACGGCCTCGTCTTTGTTACCGGCGCCACCGGATCCGGCAAAACGACGACGCTGGCCGCGATTTTGGACCATATCAACGAAACAAAATCCGTTCACGTCATCACCCTTGAAGATCCGGTGGAATATCAGCATCCCCATAAAAAATCGACCTTTAACCAGCGCGAACTTGGACTGGATTTCGACATCTACGCCAACGGCCTGCGAGCAGCGCTGCGACAGGCACCCAAAGTGATTCTGGTTGGTGAAATGCGTGACAAGGAAACTGTCGAAATTGGACTCAGTGCGGCTGAAACCGGACACCTGGTGTTAACCACCCTGCATACCAATGATGCCGGATCTACGATCAATCGTATCATCGGCATGTTCGCCAACGAAGATGAACGCCAGATACGAATTCGGCTTTCAGATTCGGTGCGCTGGATCGTATGCCAGCGATTATTGCCGAAGATCGGCGGTGGCCGGGTCGCCACTTTCGAAATCCTGGGGTCCAATTTGCGGGTCCAGGATTCTATTCTCCATGGTGAATCCGATGGAAAGACCTTTTACGATATCATGGAATCCAGCAATGCCTTTGGAATGACGACCTTTGATCAGCATCTTGTCGGATTATTTGAGGCAGGCCAGATCACCCAGCAAACTGCCATGACCTACGCTACACAGAGAGGAATTGTCGGTCGCGGGATTGACGCCATCAAAAGTTCGCGGGGTGAAACCACGTCCGATATCGATAAATTGGAAATTGATAACGCTTACAACCGATCAGTTTAAAGGTATTTATGGACATTATATGCAATAATTGTTCGAGTAAATTCCGGATTCCGGACGAAAAAATTCCCGTCGGCCGGGTGATCAATATACCATGCCCGAAATGCAAAACCCGGATTTCGCTAGATCCGTCTGAGGAAACCGGCCCGGGTGATCTCGCCGTTGAAGAATCAAGCGACAACGGCGGCTACGATGCCGCCGACAAGCCATTCTCTTTTATTGAAGAAGAAGGCCTGACGGCCCTGCTGTGCGAACAAAACCCCCTGGCAAGCAACACCATCCAAAAGGCCCTCAATTTGATGGACTATCAAATCACGCTTGCGGAAAATGCGCGGGATGCCCTCAAACGAATGCGCTATCATGTGTATGATCTGATCGTCGTCAATGAAAACTTTGATACGAAAAATCCCGACTCCAACGGAGTTCTGATTTATCTGGAGCGTTTGTCAATGTCAACCCGTCGCAAAATATTTGTTGCCATGGTCAGCAGCCGCTATCGCACGATGGATAACATGATGTCATTTCACGCCAGCGTTAATCTAATCATCAATATTAAAAACATAGAGGACATCGGCAAAATATTAAGCCGCGGTATCACGGATATCGAAATGTTTTACAACGTCTACAATGAAAGCCTCAAAGAATCAGGCCGTGTATAAGGACCCACCGGGTCCGGATACCCCAAACGCCTTGCTTAAAATGATACAAAAAGAAAAATATACCTGCAGCGACTACCGTGAAGAGATGCGCTTGGTCGGTTTGAAAAAACGCCTAAATGAAGATACATTGAGCCCGGCGGAAAAGCAGATCATCGAAGCCGAGATTAACAACCTGGAAAAAACCCTGCAGTTGGATTAGAATACTTCATTTTGTATTCTAATCAATCCAATATCCACAATCAAATAATTCCGACTTCAGACTTCCGCAAACCGAATTCACGTTTCCTCTGAATTCAATATTGCATCAACAATTTTAACCGTTGCCAGCGTTCCGGCTACATCATGCACCCGAACAATGTGGGCGCCGTTTATAATGGCGGCGGCAACGGCAGCCTGTGATCCGGACTCGACAAGGGGTAAATCCGGCTGGATATCAGTTTCTTGGGTATTTTTTAAAATTTTGCGGATAAAGGATTTACGGGAAGCGCCGATCAGAACCGGGGTGTCTAAAGAAGCAAAGGCAGACAGATGCTTGATCAGCATAAGATTATGTCCCACAGTTTTACCGAATCCGATTCCGGGATCCAGAATTATTTTATCGGGAACAATCCCCAGCTGTTCAGCTCTTTTTGCAGCGTCTGCCAGGAAATTCCGGATTTCCTGAATCAGATTTTCATAGCGGGGTGAATGCTGCATGCTCTTGGGATCTCCCAGCATATGCATCAGAATCACCGGCGCACCATATTCAACGGCAACCGCTGCCAACCCGGGATCAAAACGCAAAGCGGCCACATCGTTGATGATCGAGGCACCGGCTTCGAGTGCCCGCCGGGCGACCTCGGCTTTGGTGGTATCAATGGATATTGGGGTGGAAATGTGCCTGGAAAGCTTTTCGATCACCGGCACAACCCGGCGAATTTCTTCTTCAGCGGATACCGGATCTGAAAATGGCCGGGTGGATTCACCGCCGATGTCGATAATGGCGGCACCTTCGGCAGCCAGATTAACACCCTGTGCTACGGCGGTATCACAATCGAAATATCTACCGCCGTCCGAGAAAGAATCCGGTGTTACATTGACGACGCCCATTATACAGGTCTGCCGTCCAAGCTCCAGGGTGTGACCTGGCCATGACAGATGATATGGTTTGCGAACATTCATCGGATCAGGTCGGTTCGGAAGCGGCCTGTGATTCCTGTTCCGGGTCCTCGGGTTCATGAGAATGAAGTTTGATGCCGGGTCTTAAGGCGATAATCAGTTCATCCAGTTCTTGGCCCATGACAGTTTCTTTTTCAAGCAATTCTTCGGCCAGCTTATGCAGAATATCCATATTTTCCTTTAGGACATCCGTGGCACATTGATAGGCATCACTGATCAACTTGTTGATCTCATCGTCAATCTTTTGGGCTGTGGCTTCCGAGTAATCCCTGTGCTGCGCGATTTCCCGTCCCAGAAACACCTGTTCTTCACCTTTAGAATAAGACAGCGGGCTCAGATTATTACTCATGCCCCAGTTTCTGATCATCGTCTGGGCCAGATCGGTAGCCTGTTTGATATCATTGGCAGCTCCGGTGCTGATGCGGTTAAAGACAATATCCTCTGCAACACGGCCGCCGAAGGCCACTGCCAGCTCGCTCTCAAGCTGGTCTTTGAATCTGAAATCACGCTCTTCGGGCAAAAACCAGGTAACTCCGGCAGCGCGCCCTCTAGGCACAATGGTGATCTTGTTGACGGCATCGGTCCCGGGTAAAAAGCGCGCAACCAGCGCATGTCCGCCTTCATGGTAAGCGGTGACTTTGCGGTCTTCTTCCTTGATAACCTTGGATTTGCGCTCCAGTCCCATATAGACTTTGTCTTTGGACTCTTCAAAGTCAACCATCTCAATTTTTTCTTTATCGCGTTTGGCCGCCAGCAATGCCGCCTCATTAACCAGGTTCTCCAGATCGGCCCCGGAAAATCCTGGAGTACCTTTGGCCAGAATATGCGGGTCTACATCCGGACCGATCGGTGTTTTTTTCATGTGTACCCTGAGAATTTTTTCGCGACCTTTTATATCCGGCATGGAAACTACAACCTGACGATCAAATCGTCCGGGACGCAGCAAAGCCGGATCCAGCACATCAGGCCGGTTGGTGGCCGATATCAGAATAACGCCTTCATTGGATTCGAATCCGTCCATTTCGACCAGCAGTTGGTTGAGAGTCTGCTCTCGTTCGTCATGCCCCCCCCCCAGACCGGCGCCACGATGGCGGCCGACGGCATCGATCTCATCGATAAAGATAATACAGGGGGCATTTTTCTTGCCCTGAACAAACAAATCCCGTACCCGTGAAGCTCCTACACCGACAAACATCTCAACAAAATCCGACCCGCTGATACTGAAAAACGGTACGCCGGCCTCACCGGCAATTGCCCGTCCCAGAAGCGTTTTCCCGGTACCCGGCGGACCCATTAAAAGTACACCTTTGGGAATCCGGCCGCCCAGCCGGGTAAATTTTTTGGGATCTCTGAGAAACTCGACAATTTCGCCCAGTTCTTCTTTGGCCTCGTCAATGCCGGCCACGTCTTCAAAAGTGACTTTTTCGGATTGGTCGGTATTCAGCCGGGCCCGGCTTTTACCAAATGACAGTGCTTTACCGCCACCGGCTTGCATCTGCCGCATGAAAAATATCCACACACCAATCAGCACCAGCATCGGAAACCATGAGACCAGAACTGACATATACCAGGGATTCTCCGCAGGAGGTTTGGCGCTGATCATAACGCCTTTTTTGCGCATAATGTTGATAAGATCGTTGTCCTGAGGGGCGTAGATCTTGAAACGGTTTCGAGCGGTATCCGTAACAATCAGTTCCTGACCCTGAATCACCACCTCGGAAATACGCTCGTTATCGACCATATCCAAAAATTCGGTATAACTGATGCTGGTTTCCGCCATGTGCTGCTGACTGAAAAGATTGTAAAGCATGACCATCATCAACGTGATGACCAACCATAAAGCCAGATTTTTATAAAACGGATTCAAATGTGATTACCTCCCGATTTAAAATGAATATTGAATATTGAAAAATGAATAATGGTGGAAGTTGCTGCGCTCCATCGCTTATAGAAGAAATTAAAACTGATCCGCCGAAGGCGAACCTTTAATTATTCATTTTTCAATCGTCAATATTCAATTCCTATTTGTAACTATCCTGTATCTTGAATAAAATATCAAGTATCAACTTCAGAGCTTTTGATTATAAGCAAATTTAATCATTATAGCGCATTAAGCAAGCAAAAGTTCGGCTTTGAGGATACGCCGGGTTGCTGAACCTATTTTGGCGCAATTGTCAATCCGGTGACCCGCAAGCCAGATAATTTTATCAGCGCTTAACAGCAGAGGGCACAATCGGCGCCAAGGCCCGGCAACCTTATTGTCAATAAAATATTTCTTTACCTTTTGAGTGCCGTTTACGCCCAAGGGAGAGAACCGGTCGCCAGGCCGTGTATTGCGCACAACCAACGGGAACTGCAGACTATCCAGATCCAAAAAGGCCAGGTTTTTCCCGACAGTGTCAAAATCGGGCAAATTATCGGCTCCAATTTCGGCGAATTTGATAGTTGCGCCGGCTTCCCGAATGGATAAAGCGCCCGGAGGAGTAATCGTATACAGATAATCGATCACAGCCGATCCATTGGAATCGTCGGAGCTAACCGGAGCGTCGTTTTGACTGTTGTTGATCGTCAGGTCTGTCGACCTCAATATAATCCGAATTCCATCGGGCAGACTCAGGCAGCCCATCCTCGGATTTTTATCAATCAGGGTTAGGACGGCATCGATATGCGCCAGAGTGATACGGCGCAGATCTTTTTTAACAGCCAGTATTGCCCTTCTAAGAATTCGTCGCCTGGCAGCTGCGGCCAACCCTTCGAACTTATCTAAGTCAATGCTGACGGTGTCGGTTCCCTTGACCGAGATAGAATTGTTAACGTCTATACTTAGAATGTTTTCGAACCATTGGTCCTCCGCCCGCATAATGGTTCCGAGCCGGTTAAGGGTATCAATAATGGCAGGATTATATGATTTTTCCAGCTCGGGTATTAAATGATGACGAATCCGATTGCGCCGAAAGGACAGATCTGTATTGGATGCATCGATAACAAAAGGCAGGTTTTTGTCGGCAATATATTCAACTACCTCAGATCGTTTGAGGTCAATAAGCGGACGTACGATTTTGCCGTCCCGGACCGGAGCGATCCCGGACAATCCCAGGGGTCCGCTTCCGCGCAGCAAATTCATGAGCACCAGTTCGGCATTGTCATTGCTGTGGTGCCCGGTAGCGATTTTATTAAAGCCGTATCTGGCGCAGGTCTCTTCAAAAAACCGATAGCGAATCTTGCGCGCTGCTTCCTCCAGGGAAATATGAGTGCTTTGCTGAAACTGGCGCACATCCTTTTTTTCCATATAGAAAGGTAAGTCGAGTTGCCGGGCAATTTCAGCCGCAAATTCAGCGTCACGGTCCGAGTCTTTCTGGCGCAGGCCGTGATTCAAGTGAGCAATGGCCAATCGAAGGGGGTATTCCGCGGCCAAGGTGTGCAGCACATGCGCCAGCACAATAGAATCCGGTCCTCCGGAAACAGCGACCAGGACAGAATCGCCCGCCGCCAGCATTCGATGGGTCTCAATAGATTGCTTTACAGTTCTAAGGATCTTTTTTTCAATCCTGCTTTGCGAGCTGTCTTTGCCGGTCTCCATAAAATTTCGCTTTAAACTCTTATGATACTAATTCAATCGAATCCAAATACAGATACAGATAATAAGGACAATAACTGATTGAGCATCCCCAAGTCAACTGCCACAAAAGTCTGAACATAAACAGATAATATTTTGCTTGCAAAAAATTATTTATGACGTATTTTAGTCACTGGTTGTGCTAGGCGGGGAGTTAGCGGTGCCCTTTTCCCGAAATCCGCTTTATGCGGGGCTGAACTCCCGCCCAAGGGTCTTATTCTTGGATAATCTGAACCATTTTGATCGGACACCACGCAACAGACGGTCGCGAACCTCGTCAGGTCCGGAAGGAAGCAGCGATAAGTGATGCAGTCTGTGTCGTGGGTTGATCCCGGTCTGCATAATGGACCGGGTTTTCCAAAAAAGGCTCGAAGGTGGGTGCACAACCACTCCTCCGCATTTAGCAGGATGCCCTGCATATTTATCTCGAACGGCCTTCTATTCCCCCTACACCTTGAGCCTTAAACTCTATACCTTCCAGCATACCCCATATCTGGTACCTCTTAGCACCCCGTATCCATCATCGAGTATCTAAATTTCAGGATTCAGCCGCCTGCAAACGACTGAAATTCAGAACATGAACCGTGGTTATCGACTGAGTGATAACCACCCAATTTTTCGTATAAAACCTTGCTATTACCACCTTGACATCGTTTCAACTGGTCTTATTTTTCAAAGCAACTAATATGACTCAAAATGACCGGGAGAATATTTATAGGAATGTCAGCTAAAAAGGAAATTAAAATTCAAACTGATCCTGAGAAGGCCGCGAAAGCCGTCGATGATGATGACCGGGATTTGAAAAGTGAACCTGATCAGACGGCTGAAAATCAAAATGGTGACCCGCTGGAAGATCTGGCAGAAAAGCTACAGTTAAAAGAGAAGGAAGCCCAGGAAAATTACGACCGCCTTTTGAGGGTTTCAGCTGAATTCGATAACTATAAAAAACGCACCTCCCGGGACATGGAAGAGTTTCGCAAGTTTTCCAACCAGTCCTTGATAAAAGAGATGCTTTCGGTAGTGGATAACCTGGAATTGGCCATGAACTCAACCAATGGTCACAAGGCCATCGACAAAGGTCTGCTGGAGGGTCTGGCCATGACGCACAAGGAAATATTAAAAGTCTTTGAAAAATTCAGCGTCAAACCCATCAGCGCCAAAGACCAGCCATTTGATCCGGCGTTCCATGAAGCGGTTATGCAGGAAGAAACCGAGGAACATCCTGCGAATACAGTTATCAATGAGTTGCAGAAGGGCTATCTAATTCATGACCGACTGCTGCGGCCGGCGATGGTAGTGGTAGCCGGTTCCAAAAAAAAGAAGGACGACGCCAGTCAATAAAGTTAACAATTCATAAGGAGGCTGTTTCAGAACTTTTTAATTTATCAATGATCAGGAACGTCAGCCAGCCTGACGTAAAAATTACATAAATTGGGATGTTTTGAAATCGCCTCGAGCGATAATTTTTAGTTGATATAAAGTTTAAGGAGGGAACAGACATGTCAAAGGTAATCGGAATCGATCTCGGTACCACAAATTCATGCGTTGCAGTTATGGAAGGTTCCGACGCAGCGGTAATCACGAATCCGGAGGGCGGACGGACTACGCCTTCTATCGTGGCAATTAACGATGGTGGTGAGAGATTGGTAGGCCAAATAGCAAAACGCCAGGCCATCACCAACCCTGAGAACACGGTATTTGGCGTTAAACGGCTGATTGGTCGCAAATATGCATCCAAAGAGGTGCAGAATGATTTAAAAATTCTCCCGTTTATGATTGAACAGGCCGACAACGGAGACGTTCGCATCAAAATAAAAGGCAAACAATACAGTCCCGCAGAGGTATCCTCTTATATTCTGGCCAACCTTAAAAACACGGCTGAGCAGTATCTTGGTGAGAAAGTAACTGATGCGGTCATCACTGTTCCGGCCTATTTCGATGACAGTCAGCGTCAGGCGACCAAGGATGCCGGCAAAATAGCGGGGCTTAATGTTTTAAGAATCATCAATGAGCCTACGGCTGCGTCCCTGGCTTACGGCCTGGACAAAAAGAAGGAAGAGAAAATTGCTGTATTCGATCTCGGAGGGGGCACTTTTGACATATCAATCCTGGAGATCGGAGAAGGTGTCTTTGAAGTTAAAGCCACCAATGGCGATACCCATCTGGGGGGTGAAGACTTCGATCTGCGGTTAATTGATTATCTGGCCGATGAATTTAACAAAGACCAGGGGATTGATTTAAGAGGTGATAAAATGGCGCTGCAACGGCTGAAGGAAGCCGCAGAAAAAGCCAAAATGGAACTTTCATCTTCGATGGAAACCGATGTCAATCTTCCGTTCATTACCGCCGATGCCAGCGGCCCCAAACATCTCAACATCAAAATCACCCGGGCCAAGCTTGAGTCCCTGGTAAGCAACTTACTGGATAATCTGGAAAAACCCTGCCAGGCAGCTCTCAAAGACTCCGGATTATCAACCGGGGAAATCAATGAAGTTATTCTGGTTGGCGGCATGACCCGCATGCCTGCAGTTCAGGAGCGCGTCAAAAAGATTTTTAACAAAGAACCCCACCGGGGTGTAAATCCGGATGAAGTTGTTGCGCTGGGCGCCGCCATTCAGGGCGGTGTTTTGAAGGGCGATGTCAAAGATGTCCTGCTGCTCGATGTCACGCCGCTGTCCCTGGGAATTGAAACACTCGGCGGTGTCATGACCCGATTGATCGAAAAGAACACGACGATTCCGACCAAGAAAAGCCAGACCTTTTCAACGGCCGCCGACAATCAACCCGCAGTATCTATCCATGTGCTGCAGGGCGAACGGGAAATGGCCGCCTATAATAAAACTCTGGGCCGATTTGAGCTGGTCGGGATTCCGCCGGCACCCCGGGGAATCCCTCAAATTGAGGTGACCTTTGACATTGACGCCAACGGAATCGTAAATGTGTCCGCGAAGGATCAGGCCACCGGCAAGGAACAATCCATACAGATAACCGCATCCTCAGGCTTGTCCCAGGAAGAAATTGACCAACTGGTAAAAGACGCCGAAATGAACGCTGAAGATGATAAAAAGAAACGGGAGCTGGTTGAGGCTCGCAACCAGGCAGACGCCCTTATCTATTCAACCGAAAAATCTATCAAAGAGTTGGGTGACAAAGTCGACGATGAAACCAAAAGCAAGGTTGATACAGCATCCGCCGCTCTGAAAACGGCCATTGAAGGCGAAGACACAGAGGAGATTAAACGGCTCAGTGAAGAGTTGACCAATGTGTCACACAAACTGGCAGAAGCCATGTATCAGCAGGCTTCTGCCGCCGGACAACAGACAGATCCCGGAGCTGAATCTGCCGAACAACCGGGTGGTGCAGCGCCGGACGAAGATGTCGTCGATGCCGATTTTGAAGAAGTAAAAGAAGACGGTAAAAAATAACGATATTTTTGGTTAGGCTATTAAAATCCCGCGACGCTTCTTGCAGCCGCGGGATTTTTTTTTGCGGGTCGGATATCGTTTATCCTTAATTTTGTATTAAGGTCCGAATTATTTTGATATTGACACGCAGGGGTGAATTAATTACTTGAAGGGTCTGGATTATTTTTAAAGTACAATCTAAAACCCCCGGATGTGTTATTTTTCAGGGCAGATAAATTAGGAGTTCGGTAAAAATGGATAATTATGAAAAAATTATTAAAGATAACCTGGCCCGGCTTTATAAAAATATGCCCGAACATCTGGAGCAGCTGCTGCCGGGACAATATCAGGACGAGCAAATAATTTTAAAAGCATTCGGCGGTTCCTGCCGTATCGGACCGGATGGAATTACTGTCGGCGATAAAACAGAAACCGGTGTGGTCGGCATATTGATATCTTTGTATGCCCTTCATGCCAATGCGGAAATTTGCAGCCCCACCCCCTATAAAGCATACCGCGAACTCCCCAACAGCATGCCGTATGCAGGGGCCTTCGCCAGTCACACCGAGCAAATTCTAATACCTCATATAAATAAAATTGAAGATAATCTGAATACAATTTTCGACGCACTGAACGGTGAACCTGGCTCCGGCAGTGAGGGAGGCGACATATCCTTTTTGGTCCGCCCCTTCCCCAAGATTATATTAAAATATATTTTCTATTCCGCCGATGATGACTTCCCCGCTTCCGCAACTTGTCTTTATTCCAACAACGCTCTGTCTTTTCTCCCCATTGACGCCCTGGCCGACACCGGCGAATACACTTCCAAAAAGATTATCGAGCTAGTTACTCCTCCTTGAAATTTAGTATATTCAAGGTTGGAAATCATTCCTGGCAACTAAAGAAAGTCATTCGGTCAAAGTCCAGCGGATTAATTAGTATATGCTGCACATATTTTTTTAGTTTTCTCATGTATCCGGATTACACCAGAAAATGGTCTTTCCCATTGCCCACACACACAGCGTTTAGCATTATAACCGCCAGGTGCATTATTAATCCCTATGTCTTGCGATCAAATTCGCGACTATTCGATAAGCTGTGTATCTTTACAACTGCCACAAAGTAGTTACTATATAAACAAGATTTGAAATTGGATAGTTAAGTTAAGGAAGGAGGTTTTCCCATGGAAGTGAATAGAGTTCTCTGGCCAACCGATTTTTCGAGCAGTGCCGAAAAAGCCCTACCCTATGTGACCGACCTGACCCAAAAATATGGGGCTGAAATCCACGTCCTTTATGTAATTGAAGACATTGCGCACCATGACGGCTGGTACGGTGAGTTTGGAAAAGACAAAATCGACAAACTGATGCAGCATGCTGAAAAATCAGCCAGCAAGAGGTTGAATCAAATCTGCGAAAAATACCTGAATAGTTGTCCTCTGTACATCAAACATATAGCGGTCGGCGATCCCACCCAGGAAATCCTGAAACTGATAGATAAAGAAGAAATTGATCTGGTCGTTATGGCCAGCCATGGTAGTCAGGGTAATTATCGATTTGGCAGTGTGACCGAAAAAGTTTTGAAAAATTCAGCAGTGCCCGTGACCACGATTCCGATTGAACCGGAATAAAATTAGAAACGTTGCGGGATACGCGTTACGTGTTGTGCGGACCGGTTATTGCCGAGATTCCAACACTCGCCGGCCAAACCGAAATTCCCAAATTTCAAACACCAAATTACAAATAAATCTCAAATTCAAAACTACAATGACCAAAACACCCGCATCTTGGGATTTTGAATTTCGGTTATTGGGATTTGTTTGTTATTTGAAATTTGGGATTTGTAATTTCTGGGCTTTTTATTTCTATAAACTCATAATCCATCAAAATTAGCAAAAGCCCACCTGGCTAAATAGACAGGCCTGTAATTTATCCTCCCGACGTCTGGGGAAAAGCCGTATTGGCGTACAAATATTCCATCTTTTCCTTGTGTTTCAATTCCTCGTTGGCCATTTTCTGCAGCATCGTTTTCAATTTACTGTCGTTGTGCATATTCGCAAGCTCCGAGTAAAATTGGTGTGACCGGCCTTCCCGATGCGCGGCTACCAGATAAACCTCCTCGCTCGATGAATTCTTTGAAATCTCAGGTTCTTCGAGATATTCAGCGAGTTTGTATTCGACAACATCAGCCATCCGCAGGGAATCCGCACCGTATTTTCCTTCTTTGTAGCTAACCAGAAAGGCTTTGTGCTTCTTTTCTTCCCTGGCGATAAATACAACCGTATCTTTGACGCCGGCATCGTCGACTTTGTGGTAGATATCCATGTAAAAATCATATGCTACCTCTTCCCGCCGAATCGCAATATCTAAGATTTCTGCGACCGTTTTTCCCATGATTGGTCTCCTTTTTTGATTTTATGTATTGATCTAACCTAAGACAGGATTCAAAAAGAGGCAATAAAAAATTTATCTCGACAACCGCAAGATTAAGCATTATGGAATAGTCATGATTGTTTATGATGGAATCTATCGGTTGCCGACCGGGATGGATCAGGACTTCAAACCCAGGGCTCAATGGGAATATGCCTGGCAGGTACGGATTATCAATTTAGGCCTGGAACCATCGCCTGTCGAACATTTAAAGCCCATGATTGTCGTGGTCAACCAGACCGGCAGCAAGCCCTGTTTGACGAGTTGTGCGGAAAGCATCGGCAAAAGAATCGGCCGCGACTTTGACCTGGTAATTTCCCGGGTTCTCTGGGTTGAGCATTTCCCCAATAATTTGAATCAATGGTTCGCGGCGGCTTTTAAACCGAAATCCAACTTCGGTCCGGATATTGACTATCTCATCCAATGGCGCCCCATACGGCCAAAGGAAATCGACGTCATCAAACGGTTTTTACCAGAAGCTTTCCAACCCTGAACACCTAACCCGGAACCTTAGAGGTTTACCATGATAGATCAGAAAACCATACTGACCACTGCGATACTGGATGCTTTCGAAGACGGTATATATGTCATGAACCAGGATCTTGTTGTTGAATATATGAACAGTGCCATGATTGCAGAATTTGGTGACGGTATCGGTAAGAAATGTCACCAATTAATAAATCAATCTGCAGATAAATGTCCCTGGTGCCAGTCGGATGAAGTCTTTAAAGGTAAAACCGTACGCCGTGAGGTATATGTACCTCGGGTTGACAAGACTTATTATCTAATTGAAATTCCCTTCGAAAATACCAATGGAACCAGATCAAAATTAAGTATTTATCGTGACATCACAGCCAGAAAACAACAGGAGCAAAAGCTTCATGCATCCCAGGAAGATTTCAAAAATCTCTTCGAGCATATGGTAACGGGTGTTTTTATCAGTAGCAAGGAGGGGAAATTTTTAAATGCCAACCAGTCCCTGCTGGATATGCTGGGCTATAAAAGCAAGGAGCAATTTCTAAATATCGATCTTCCCCAGGATCTTTACGTCAGGCCGCAAGATCGGGATACGTTTAAAGAAATGATGGAACGGGACGGCCGGGTCATCGACTATGAGGTCGAGTTCAAACGCCAGGACGGCAGCACGATTCCGATTTTGTTAACCGGCCATGCCCGCTATGATCAGCAGGGCAACATTATCGGGTACGAGGGGTTGAATGTCGATTTAACCCAGCGCAAATTGATGGAAAAAGAGCTGAGAGAAGCCTACGATTTCATGAATAAAATCGTTCAAAGCTCCCCGGATTCCATTACGGCCACCGATATGAAAGGCAATATCCTGATCTACAACCAGGCTGCTGAGGAAACCCTGGGTTACAGGGCCAATGAAGTTATCGGCAAAATGAATATCAGCAAAATATATCCGGAAGGAGTGGCCCGCAAGGTCATGCAAATGCTTAGAAGCGAAGAGTACGGCGGTGTCGGCCGGCTGAACTCGTATCCGATGGTTTATTTCAGACGGGACGGAGAAGTTGTCGAAGGCAACTTGTCGGCCGCCATTATTTACGATGCCAATGGTAAGGAAATTGCCTCCGTCGGATCATTTGTTGACCTGAGAGATCGCCTGAAAATGGAAAGGGCTCTGCGCGACACCCAGGAGCAACTGCTGCAATCTGAAAAGTTGGCCGCAATGGGGCGCTTGACCTCCCAAATAGCCCATGAATTAAACAATCCCCTGTATGGGATTATGAACACTTTGGAGCTGTTGAAAACGGAAATTACCCCGGACAATAAAAGACGGAAAATACTGGAAATGGCACTGTCTGAAACCCTCCGTCTCAGTGACCTGCTGCGTAAAATGCTTTCGTTTTCGAAACCGGACCAGGAGGAGCGCCATCCGGTGGAAATCAACTCTGTACTAGATGAAATTTTATTGCTGCACGAAAAACAGCTCAAAGAAAACGATATCAATATTGTATCATCCTTCGAAGAGGGGTTGGCCCTGGTAAATGCCTCTAAAAATCAGCTGCGCCAGGTTTTCCTGAATATGGTTGCAAATGCCAGAGATGCCATGCCCAATGGCGGCACGTTCACCGTGACGACTGGAGGTGATGGAGATATAATTGTGGTTGAAATTACCGACACCGGCATGGGCATTCGAAAAGAAAACATCGACAAGATATTTGACAGCTTCTTTACGACCAAAGGCGAGGTAAAGGGCGTGGGATTGGGCCTTTCAGTATGCTACGGCTTTATCAAAGATCACGGTGGTGACATCGAAGTTAAAAGCCAGGAAGGAATTGGAACGACCTTTACCATCACGCTGCCGGTGCATAATCCAGAAAGTGCTAAAAATGATGGGACGGAGTAAGCCAATTATTATCCCAACTGTATTTAAATTCATATATATAAATATTATTTATGAGCATGGCGACATCATTGTTTAGCGTTGGAGATGACGATTTTGCAAACATCAAGTTTAAAATCTTATAGCCTTGACAACCACCATTCATGATATTTGTATCTTACCTGAGTTGTGGTTACATCTACTTACCTGGAATCTGGCTTTGTTTGTGATATTTTGTGATATCACCGGTGCCGGAACCCTTAATAATCATTGACTAAATCCCATCTATTTGTTTAATGTTATGAAATATGCCATTCCATCTGACCTGAAGCTGATCTGTAATTCCTGAACCGAATACTGCATTCCATCTGGCACTTCATTTCTCTGATTGATCCATTTGTTTGAAACCTTGATTATGGGGGTTCCTATGGCAGAAGAAGGTTTTAAGCGTAAGCTCGCCGCTATTCTCAGTGCAGATGTTGAAGGCTACAGCCGACTCATGGACGACGATGAGGAAGCCACAGTCATCACCCTTACATCCTACCGTTCTGCAATAACAGACTTAGTTCAACAGTACCGTGGCCGTGTTGTCGATTCTCCAGGTGACAATATACTGGCTGAGTTTGCCAGCGTTGTTGATTCCGTCAATTGTGCGGTGGAAATACAGCGGGAACTGGCGGAACGGAATGAGGAACTGCCGGATAACCGCAAGATGCAATTTCGCATCGGTGTGAACCTTGGGGATGTTATTGACGAAGACGGTCGGATTTACGGCGATGGTGTCAAC